>OGOX01000012.1_pt1 | contig 151971 bp, 116 predicted proteins | sample 1552761 | NCBI WGS metagenome assembly OGOX01 (sample SAMEA2580212, study PRJEB22360) | human gut metagenome | biome: human gut; feature: human-associated habitat; material: faeces | place: Denmark | collected 2008/2010
CGGGTCGGGCTGGCGACTTAGAGCGTTGCAGGCTTTCATGGTGTGACGGGCAGTGTGTGCAATGCCCGAGAACGCATTCACCGCGGCTTGGCTGATCCGCGATTACTAGCAATTCCAGCTTCGCGGGGGCGGGTTGCAGCCCCCGGTCCGTACTGGGACCGGCTTTTGGGATCCGCTCCGCCTCGCGGCGTCGCTTCCCACTGTGCCGGCCATTGTAGCACGCGTGTGGCCCAGGGCATAAGGGGCATGATGACTTGACGTCATCCCCGCCTTCCTCCGGCTTGTCGCCGGCGGTCCCGCCAGAGTGCCCAACTCAATGATGGCAACTGGCGGCGGGGGTCGCGCTCGTTGGAGGACTTGACCTAACATCTCACGACACGAGCTGACGACAGCCATGCACCACCTTTGTCCGGCATAGCTATCTCCCCGTCTCCGGGGCCTTTGCCGGCATGTCAAACCCTGGTAAGGTTCTACGTGTAGCCACGAATTGAACCGCATGCTCCACTGCTTGTGCGGGCACCCGCCAATTCCTTTAAGTTTTATTCTTGCGAACGTAGTACCCAGGCGGGGGGCTTAATGCGTTTGCTTCGGACGCGGGTCGACCCCGCGCCCTGGCCCCCATCGTTTACGGCGTGGACTACTAGGGTATCTAATCCTATTTGCTCCCCACGCTTTCGTGACTGAGCGTCGGTATCGGTCTGGCGGACCGCCTTCGCCACCGGTGTTCTTCCGCGTATCAGTGCATTTCACCGCTACACGCGGAGTTCCGTCCGCCTCTCCCGCACCCCAGACCGGAAGTATCCGCGGCCTGCGGGGGTTGAGCCCCCGCATTTCACCGCGGACTTCCCGGACCGCCTGCTCACTCTTTACGCCCAATGATTCCGGATAACGCTTGCGACCCACGTATTACCGCTGCTGCTGGCACGTGGTTAGCAGTCGCTTTCTAGGGGGCTCCTCGGGGACGGGCCATTTCCTGCCCGCCCGTTTGGCGGCCCCCCACAGTGCTTCACGTCCCTGAGGGACTCCATCGCACACGCGGCGTTGCTCGGTCAGGGTTTCCCCCATTGCCAAATACTCCCTACTGCTGCCTCCCGTAGGAGTCTGGACCGTGTCTCAGTTCCAATGTGGCCGGCCGACCTCTCAGTCCGGCTACGCATCCTCGCTTTGGTGGGCCTTTGTCCCGCCAACTGGCTGATGCGCCGCAGGCCCATCCCCCGGCGAGGCCTTTCGGCCCCCTTTCGTCCGCCCGGCCCGAGCCAGGCGCACATATCCGGCATTAGCGGAGATTTCTCCCCGGTATTCCGATCCGAGGGGCAGGTTACCAACGTGTTACTCACCCGTTTGCCGCTGGACCCTTGCGGGCCCCGCTCGACTTGCATGTATTAGGCACGCCGCCGGCGTTCATCCTGAGCCAGGATCGAACTCTCTGAAACATTCGGGGCGCCCCGGAGGGCGACCCTTACATGTCCCGAGCGAGGGACCCGGCAGAAAAACCGTCGGTTCTACTTTTCCGTAATCTGTCCGCAACGAACAAACATCAAAGGCCTTCCCCGGCTTCCCGGGTGGCGTTTGTTGTCTGACATTGTCTAATTAGTATGTATGCTACTATCTTCCGAGGATTATTATCCCCGGAGGTGATGTTCTGTGCTGTTCCGCAAGGTTTTCAAGGACCGATGTTGCCCGCCTCTTTGGGCCGGGCCGAACCTCCCTCTCGGGAAGTGCTTTGCTATTTAATCACCTTTAAGAAAACATATCAAGCGAAATTTTCGATTTGTATGTTGCAAGCGTTTTCACATTTTCAAAATTGGTAAAAAACTAAATATATTGAGTTTTTTATATTTCAAAACTTTTAAATTATTTTCTTAGGAATCTAAATATTTTTGCATAATAAAAACCAGCCCCATGGGGCTGGCTTTTATCATTTATTAAAGGAAGTAAAGAGCTAATTACTTAGCTTTCTTCTTTCCACCCTTCTTGGCAGGCTTTCTTCCACGGCGGGACAAAGCGGCAGCCTTCTTTTGGGCAGCTTCTTCAGCAACAATAGCCTGAGCGGCAGCAAGACGTGCTCCAGGGACACGGAAAGGTGAGCAGGAGACATAGTCACAGCCAAACTTGTAGAAGTAAGCGATGGAAGCAGGATCTCCTCCAGTCTCACCACAAATTCCACAAAGGAGCTTAGGATTGCTGGCCTTACCTTCCTTGACGGAAAGTTCAATCAATCTTCCAACACCATCAGGATCCAATGTCTTGAAAGGATCGAAGTCGAGCAAGTTCTTGTCGAGATAAGAAGTGATGTAAGTAGAGTAATCGTTACGAGAGAATCCATAGGTGAACTGAGTCAAATCGTTGGTTCCATAGGAGAAGTATGCAGCTTCCTTACCGATTTCACCAGCAGTGACAGAGGCACGAGGAGTCTCGATCATAGTTCCAACACGATACTTGAGCTTCTTATCAGAAGACTCGGCAATGATCTTGTCAGCAGTCTCAGTGATAAGTCCCTTGACGTAGTTGAATTCACGAACTTCAACAACCTGAGGAACCATCATAGAGGCGAGGATGTGTACAGGCTTGCCATGCTTCTTGGAGAGAGTCTCTTCAGCACGGAGAGCAGCCTTGATGACTGCGGTAGCCTGCATACGGCCGATTTCAGGATATACGACGTCCAAACGGCATCCACGAAGTCCCATCATAGGGTTGGACATATGAAGCTCATCGATTCTAGCTTGAATTTGTTCAACAGTCTTTCCAGTAGCTTCGCTTAAAGTCTTGATTTCTTCAGCCTTTCTGGGCAAGTACTCATCAAGAGGGGGATCGAGCAAACGAACATTGAGATTGAGTCCATCCAAAGCGAGATACATTTGGTAGAAATCTTCCTCCTGGAGAGGTTCGAGTTCATCCAAATACTTTTCACGCTCTTCGGTGGTGTTGGAAAGAATCATCTTTTGCATAGAGAGCAAACGTCCGGCATTACGGAACATGTGCTCAGTACGGCAAAGACCGATTCCATCAGCTCCAAACTTGACAGCATTAGCTGCATCGAGAGGAGTATCACCGTTGGCTTCGACTGACATCTTGCCCTTACGGACAGCATCAGACCACTTCATGATGGTTGCAAAGTCACCAGAAAGCTTAGCTTCCTCAGTAGGAATTGAACCTTCATAAACAGCACCTGTAGAACCATCGAGTGAGATAGTATCCTTCTCACCATAGACCTTACCATTGATAGTAAGAGTCTTGTTCTTTTCATCGACTTGAGCGGCACCGCAGCCAGTGACTGCACAACGTCCCATACCACGAGCGACGACAGCGGCGTGAGAAGTCATACCACCACGCATGGTGAGGACACCCTCAGAAGAAACCATACCCTCGAGATCTTCAGGGGCGGTCTCAGCACGGACGAGAATTACCTTCTCTCCTTGATCGTGACGAGCCTTGGCATCTTCAGAAGTGAAGGACAAGTGTCCAACAGCGGATCCAGGAGATGCAGGGTTACCAGTGGCGATAGGCTTGGAATTCTTCAAAGCCTCTTCGACAAAGGTGGGGTGGAGTAATTGATCCAAAGAACGAGCATCGATCTTGGTAAGAGCTTCTTCCTTGGTGCAAATCTTTTCCTTGGCGAGGTCGATAGCAATGTGCAAAGCAGCCTTAGCAGTTCTCTTAGCAGTACGAGTTTGGAGCATGAAGAGATGTCCATCTTGAACTGTGAACTCAAAGTCTTGCATATCTTTGTAGTGGTGCTCAAGCTTGTAAGCATCCTCTACGAGGTCCTTATAGACGTTAGGCATGATTTCCTTGAGCTTGGTGATAGGATCAGGTGTACGGATACCAGCAACGACATCCTCACCTTGAGCATTTTGCAAGAACTCAGCGGAAAGCTTCTTCTCACCAGTGGCAGGACTACGAGTGAATCCGACACCAGTTCCGGAAGTGGGTCCCATGTTACCGAAAGCCATTTGCATGACGGTAACAGCAGTTCCCCAATCTCCAGGGATATTATTCAAACGACGGAAGAGGATAGCACGAGGGTTGTTCCATGAACGGAAGATAGCCTGAATAGCAGTCATGAGCTGTGCATGAGGATCTTCGGGGAAGTCAACTCCAAACTTTCCTTTATAGTAAACCTTATACTTCTCGATAAGCTCTTTGAGCTCAGGGGCAGTTACTTCATAATCGTTCTTGTAACCCTTCTTCTCCTTGATTTCATCGAGCATAGCATCCATGTCATCACGAGGAAGTCCCATAGCGATGTTGGTGAACATCAAGATAAAACGACGATAGCAGTCATAAGCGAAACGCTCATTGTTGCTCTCTTTAGCCAAAGCAGCGGCAGTCTTGTCATTCAAACCGAGGTTGAGGATGGTGTCCATCATACCAGGCATGGAGACACGAGCTCCGGAACGGACGGAGAGAAGCAAAGGCTTCTTCTCTGAACCGAGAGTTCTTCCTGTAATCTTCTCGAGTTGTTTGAGCTTGAGATCGATTTCTTTTGCTAAGCTAGCAGGGATAGACTCATGAGATCTATAATAAAGGTTGCATGCATCAGTATCGATGATGAATCCTTGTGGAATATGGATCTTGATAGCATCCATTTCTGCAAGTCCTGCACCTTTTCCTCCAAGGACATTCTTGCCCAATCCATGAGCTTCCTTGAAGAGATAAACATATTGTTTCTTTTCAGCCATTTTTTCCTCCTAAGAATTATTTAGCTGGGACTCAAAACACAAAAAAATGTGCCCTAAGCGATAGAGAGTATAGCACAAGAAATAATTTATATTTTATAAATTTTCGGTTTAGTGATAATTAAATAAAATCTTTTCTTTTGTTTCTTAAAATAAAAATTATAAAAACGATTTTCTCACAAATAAAAATTCTATTTTCCCATAGCTAGGAGAAAATAGTTTTTATTTTTATATAGCCCAATGTCCTTTGTCCATTATCAAATGTTTGGAATTATCATCACCGACACCTACAACACTCAATGTATCAGACATGATAGGGAAGTCTAATGAGAGCAAGGATTGATTCAATCCATGGGATTGTAATTCATTTGGAGTGAGGTCATATCCACCTTCAAATCCTCTATATGAAGCACATCCAATCGTGATATGAGATCCTTCTGTCATATTGAGAACATAATTGTCAAAATATTCTTCACTAGAAGCCTCAGGCATCAAATCCCTATCAACTAAAGTGATTCCACCCAATCTGTTGGAATAATCATCTACGGCTAAGGCTTTATTCAAAGCTTCTTGTCCTTTAGAAGCAGTAGCTTTAACTATTTTTCCGTTTTCAAATGTCAATGAAACGTCTTCGATAGGTTCACCATCAAAATAGACAACTTTAGTCGAGTTCACCACACCTTTAACCCCGTGAGAATGAGGCACTGTAGAGATGAAGAATCCTGGCATTTCAGTCAAGAATTTTTCATTGAATTCCTCACTGGTTTTTAAAGGAGAATACCAAATATGTTTAATGGGAAGACTGACAGTTAGATTAGTCTTGGTATTGGAATCAGTTATTATTATTTTGGCTAATCTTAATGAATTTAATTTTTGAGAAATATCGAATAATCTGGTGATTCTTTCTCTGTATCCACTCTCAGCAGAAAGTCTTTCTCTCCAAATTCCACTTCTTTCATATACGTCTTGCCAAAGTCTATCTTCACCTTGAACTGGCGTGAGTTCTGGATAGGTTGAAACTGCCCAATCACGAGTAGGAACTGCAACTCTAACAAATGGCAAAGTTCCTCTTTTATATTTGTAGAATGAACTATGACAACAATTCTCAACAGCTTTTCGATAGGCTTGATGCTTCTCCCTGGTGTTCTTTCTCAATACTTGTGGATCAGTACCTTCGAAAAGAATAATGGAGAAGTTTTTTTCCGATGCTTCCTTATAAAAAGAAGTTATATAGTCAGCTATTGGGCTCAGTTTAGTTTCAGGAGTGTTCATAAGGTAAAATCTAGTTGCAACTGGATCACGATAAAAGACTCTAACGCTATGAACATGCATCTTGTATAACTCTGCCACAAAATATCCCACAAAAGTGTGCATTTCGGCATTGGCGATAATAGCAACGTCTTGTCGAGCTTGAGTATTAAGACCATTTCTGATAATTAAATCAGCATATTTTTTCATCATTTTTACTCTTTGCATACTTAGCCTCCTAATCCTTCAACCTATCTGTTTTATGAAAGAAATTTGAGTAAAAATAAATATAGCAAGCATTTTAGTTTTTTTAAAGATTAAAACCAACTAAATTTGAATTTCAATACCGGTTCTATGTTTTAAAATATGTTTTGGTTTAAAAACTAGAAAAAGGCATGGCACTATGAAAAAAAGAAAGTTTACGTTGGTCAACACTCTCGCAAACGAAATCGAGAAAGCATCTTATCAAAAGGTATCTGTCACAACCATTTGTGATGAGGTAGGATGCTCGCGTCAAAACTTCTACTACTACTTCGACTCTATTGACGAAGCCATCAAAGAACTAGTAGATGTGGACATCAAAGATATCAGTGATTTCCAAATTAAAGCAAACGCTTTGAGAGCTATCTTGACAATCATTCAAAAGAGAAAGGTCTTCTACTCCAAGATGTTTGACACAGCCGAGTCAGAAAACCTCATCTGCAAACTCTTCTTAGAAAAGTTAGTTGATCTCTATGACAATTTGGCTAGCTACTTCTTAAGAAGATATTCAAACGAATGTAAAGCATTTACAAGACCTATCTTAATTCAATTTGCAATGGCTGATATAGCTTTGATTAGCGATTGGGTTAAGTCTGGAATGAAAGAGCCTATTGATGCTGTCGAGAGAAAAGCCATCACTTCTAACAGAGATTTCTTTGCTAGAACTATGGAAGAGTACATCGAGAGATACAACGCTGAACACAAAAAGTAATGGTTGATGATACGTCACAAGACATATTAAACAAAATCGTTTTAAATCTCAGTCATTACAAAAGTGAGACAATAATGGTCCTTGGAGATTCTAAGGATCCATTTTGTCGTTTCTTGGAAAATAATGGATTTAAACTCTATGTTGAAGATTATTCATTCGTCATAAAGAATAGAAACATTGATATAAATGAATTCAACGATTGTTTTTCTAAATTAAACATGAGAAATGACATTGGATTTGTTTTAGCTTTGGATGGTGGAAGATCAGCAAATTTAGCAAAACTAATTTCGTTAAAAATGTTCTATAAGGAAAATATTTTGGATTTCTTTAAAAAAGAAGTAGATCCTTATCATGTTCTTCCTTTTGGAATAATTCTAAGTTCATCTTTTAACGGATACGAAACATCTAATCAAGTAGAAATAGAAGATAGAAAGCATCATTTCATTCATACTCTATCAAGCAATGATTTAAATCCTAGTTTTGTTTATGTTAGAGGCAATTCGCAATTAAATTTAGAAAACAGAATAAGTCTATATTTAAACTCTGGAAATGAATCTTTTTTAAATAATATTTCCATTGACGAAGCTTTTAAAATCTATAGTTTTAATTCAAATTTCAATCAAAGTTTATCCGTGATAAAAAAGCTGTCAAAGATAATTAACTCTAAGATTGTAGAATCCAGTTTTATAGAATCAGTCTACTCATCTTTAGATTTTATAAAGCCTTGCATTGAAAAAGAAAAATTAATGGGTTTGTTGTCAAAATCAATAACTACCAAACTAGAGTTGCCTGAAGTTCTAAAAACCAAGCTTAAAAATAAAGCCTAATTTTTTTTACCCTTATAATGTTTTATTGTCTAAAGTCTAAAACTTTTAAGGAGAAATTAAATGTCAGAAGAAAATAACTTTGAAAAAGAAGAGTCTTCTTCTCAGGCTCAGTCAAGAGAATCTCTTCACACTGATAAGCCATCTAAAAGAGCCGTTGAGATGGTCGATGAAATTAGAGCACCCCTTCCTCCACTAAAATTGAAGGATAAGAGCTGGTCTAATGTTTCCTTCGTCATCATTCTAGCCTATATGGTAGGTCTTGCTGTTTGGGAAATATACGGAAGTGGTTACGAAGCAATTCAAAATTCATCGGGAGCACGTATCGGATTCTTGTTAGTCCCCATCTTAGTAGGAAACCTACTTGCAATATCAGCTTGGTTCTTAGGAAAAGTCTTAGTAGGAAAGATGACCGGTTATGAATTAACATTCCTAACTCTATCTGGACTTTGCTATGAGAAACATAGAGAGGTCAAGAATAAGAACGGAAAAGTTAAAAAATTCTATTTCAATAGTTCGTACATCCTTGAAATACATGCAAACTTTGCTCCCAAGGATAGAAAAGTAGATGCCAATCCTTCTGGAATGCTCTGGGGAGGAATGGGTGGAATCATAGTGATGGTTGCATTGCTCTTTGCTCTATACTTCGTCATTCCTGACAGTGTCTTGTGGTTGAAATGGGGATTCCTATTCTGTGGTATCCACGCTATAGAAACATTGATCTACCAACTCTTCCCGTTTAGACAGGACTATCCTAACGATATGTTCGTATTCATAAAGACGAGAAAAGAAGAAGATCGTAAAGCTTACAACATATACTGTATAGATACTGCTTATGAGTTTGCCGATGTAGATTTAATAGCTCCTGACTTCAACTTTGATCCTACCTCATATTGGAAATCAAAAGCTTTGATTTATAAGTATATCGATAGCTTATATAAAGGTGACTTGGATAATTGCTACACCATATTAAAGCAGTGTCATCAAATTTCACGTTTTCTAACTATTGAAGAGCAAGCTTATATCGCTGGTGAAAGATTATTTATCCTTCTTCTTCTCAATGATAGAGCTGGAGCTGATATGTTGTTCACTGGATTGAAGAGAGATGTCAAGAACGCTGTATTGAAGCCTTATAGATTGTCTACATATAGAAATTCACTCTTAGTAAAAGGCTTGATTCTCAATCGTGAAGATGATTCCATCGATGTAGCAAACAAATACTACAATTTCGAAATGGGAAGCAATTCAGTTCGTTTCCGCCAAGAAAAGCGTTACTTTGAAACTGCGAAATCTGCTGTCTTAAAAGCACATCCAAAATTCAAATTACCACAAGCAAAATCAAATTCAGCCAAAACTGAATAATTGCCAAAAGCCAGATGAAAATCTGGCTTTTCTTAATCAATTTTATCTACACTTTTCATTAAGTACTCCTAATATAAATCCAAACAATAATTCTAAAACCATATAAGAATTCATTTTGAATAATGGATTTTAATAAAAAATATTTGCTATGAGTGTTTATTAAGTAGTATATTAATCTTTGCTTGTGAAATATTGAATACAAGCCAATATTATTTTAATCAAGAGAGGTAAATAGAATATGGGTAGAGCACATGAAGTCAGAGCCAAAAAGATGGCTCAAACAAACGCCGCAAAGTCTGCACTTTACAACCGTGCCAGTAAGGAAATTTACATGGCCGCTAAGAGCGGAGATCCTGACCCGAGTTCTAACCTCGCATTACGTTCAGCAATTGAAAAATATCGTGGAGAAGGTGTAACTCGCGATGTCATCGATCGTGCTATAGCTAAGGCTAAGGGTGGAGATGCCACCACTTATGTCGGTGGACGTTATGAAGGATATGCTCCTGCCGGAGTAGCAATCATCGTCGACACTCTTTCCGACAACGATAAGAGAGCTTATGCATCAGTTCGTGCAATCTTCTCTCATCGTGGTGGAAACCTTGGAGATTCAGGTTGTGTAGATTATCTTTTCACACAAACTGGTGTCTTCGATTTTGAAGGTGAAGAAGACAAGAGTGAAGAAATCGAGATGGGTCTTCTCGATGCCGGAATCGAAGGATTGAGAGGAGTTTCCTTTGAAGATGGAATCATCGAAGTTCAAGTAGAGCCCAAGGACTTCGCAAAGACTAGAGATGCTTTGAAAGATCTTGGAGTCGTTGACTTTGTCACAAACGAAATCACTATGCTTCCTATTCCTGACTATGTCAAACACGATGTAGCAGATGCTGACAAGCAAAAACTTGCAAACTTCGTTCATGCTTTGGATGAATTAGAAGATGTTCAGAACATTTACACAAATGCTGACTTCGATCCTCTTGCAATCCCTGCAGAAGAGAAGTTCCCTAAGAAGTAAACATCTAAAAATAGATTTTTTTTAAACAAGAAAGCCATCTCCTGTGTACTGCTAGAGATGGCTTTTTGTTATCGCTTTTATGTTCGATTAAAAATATACCGAAATATAAGACTAGTCAATAAAAATACATATGTTAGATTACTAAAGATAAATAGCTTTTTGAGGTAAATATATGAGAGAAAGAAAAGAAACACAAAGAGTTTCTTATGTTCAAATCTTTAAAATGCTCCTTAAAAGCGTTCGAGAATATAAGAAAAGCTCAATTTTAAGTTTTGTAGCCTTTGGACTACAAGCTTGCTCTGATTGTACTATTCCTTTATTGATGGGATTTATGATCAATGAGATGAACGACTTCCAAACAAATGGTGGAAATGATACACAGACAATTGTGTGCCATGTTGTAATGTATGCAGTATTGCTAGTTGTTTTAGCTTTTTTCTCATTTGGAACATCCCTATGGGGAATGAAGGAATCATCTAAAGCTGCTGCTGGATTTGCTGCCAATTTAAGACAAGATTTATTCTATAAAACTCAAGACTTCTCATTTGAGAACATTGATCAATTTTCAAAAGCTTCATTGGTGACAAGGCAAACTACGGATGTGACCAACATCATGCAGGCTTACATGATGATTCTAAGAAACGGAATGATATCGCCGATATACTTTATCTATTCCATAATCGCTTCTATTGTTGTAGCTGCACCAGTGTCTTGGATCTATGCAGTTACCCTTCCTATAGTTGCAGTCATAACTATAATCTTGATAGTCTTAGCTTTAAAATTCTTCTCTAAAGCTTTTATGAAATATGACAATTTGAATAAAACTGTCGAAGAGAACGTTTTAGGAATTAGAACAGTAAAGACTTATTCTAGAGAAGATTTCGAGAAGCAAAAATTCAACAATGCTTCTGAAGATATTAGAAAGATATTGACCAAAGGAGAAATCTCAGGTGCTTTATCCAATCCTTTGATGAATCTTTCAATAAACCTTTCTATGGCTTTAGTAGTAGCTTTTGGAACATTTGCAATTCTTAGAGGTCAAATAAAAGTTGGATATTTTTCACTCCTTACAAACTATGCTATTTGGGTCTTATTTGCCCTTATGATGCTAGCTACTATTATGGTCATGGTCTCCATGAGTTTAGCTTCTATGAAGAGAGTATATGAAGTGTTGGTTGAGAAATCCACAATCGAGAACAACCCTAACGCTCTAAAAGAGATAAAAAATGGATCGATTGAATTTAGAAATGTCTCATTCAAATATAAAGATGGTAACGGAGATGAAGTCTTGAAAAATATAAATCTCAAAATCAATAGTGGGGAGACGGTTGGAATCATAGGTGGAACAGGTTCTGCTAAATCCACATTAGTCAACTTAATTCCGCGTTTCTATGATGCCAGTGAAGGCGAGATATTAGTTGGAGAAACAAATGTTAAGAGCTACGATAAAAAAGCATTGCGTGACGAAGTTTCAATGGTTCTTCAAAAGAACGTGTTGTTCTCAGGAACAATAGCTGAAAACATTAGATGGGGAAAAGAAGATGCAACCGACGAAGAAATTCAAAAAGTATGTGAGATATCACAAGCTGATGAATTCATTCAGCAAATGCCTGATAAATATCAATCCAAAGTAGACCAGGGTGGTGCTAACTTCTCTGGTGGTCAAAAGCAAAGACTTTGTATAGCAAGAGCTCTTATCAAGAAGCCTAAGATCTTGATATTTGACGACTCAACTTCAGCAGTGGATACAAAAACAGATGAAAAGATTAGAGAAGGCCTTAAAGAAACCCTACCTGGAGTTACAAAAATCATTATCGCTCAACGTATCTCTTCTGTTCTACACGCTGATAAAATCATTGTTTTAGACAATGGAAGAATAGATGGTGAAGGAACTGCTAAAGACCTTTATCGTAACAATAACATCTTTAAAAACGTCTGCAATCTTCAAGGTGTAAAGGAGGAACAGTTATGAATCAGAAAAAGAAACGTAATGTCCTTCTATCTTTGATCAAAGAGATGGCTAGACTACATCCATGGTTATTTGCCTTATCCATCATTTGTATCATCATATCCGCAATTGCTTCTGTTACAGCACCAGTAGCAATACAAAGAGTTATTGATGGATTAGAGAATATTCATTCTACAGGTGATGTCGCTGTGTCGGAAGACGTATTTAAGTCATTTGCTGAAGGCACCTTGTATCCTTGTTTGATATTCATGGCTATATCCTATACATTAGGAAACTTAGCTATGGGTACATATGCCGTAGCCTTGGCATACATAGGCCAAGATTTCATGCATAAGACTAGATGCAAAATATTCTCGCATATGGAAGATTTGCCTGTTAGATACTTCGATCAACACCAAAAGGGTGAAATCATGTCTATCTACACTAATGATGTCGATACGATACGTCAATTCACAATACAAACAACTCAGACTTTGTTTTCATCCTTGCTAACATTCATCACTATATTTGTAATGATGTTGATGTTCTCTGTCTATTTGACAATCATCTTTATCGTTGGTGTCATAGGAATGTTTATAGCTTCTTCAATGATGGGTAAGAAAGCCGAAAAATACTTTGATGATCAGCAAAAATCAATTGGAGAACAAGAAGGTTTAATAGAAGAAATGATGGGTGGATTAAAAGTTGTTAAGTCTTTTAACCACGAAGAAAAAGCTAAAAATGAATTTGATAAGAAAAACAAAAAATTAATGAATTCATCTTATCAAGCAAACTGGATTGCCGGTGCTATAGGTCCTGTCATCATCAATGTCGGTTATATCGTATATGTCATAACAATCATCGTTGGAATCATATGTTTTGCTTTCAACACTCAAAACTATGGATTCCAATTCGGATTAGGAACTATGACTTTAGGAATAACCTTAGGATTTGATCCTTTAGTACAACAAGCCATAGGATTGGTAAACACCATCGGTCAACAATTTGGATTCATCGCACAAGCAAAAGCTGGTGCTTCAAGAGTCTACAAAATGTTGGATGAAAAGGTCGAAGCCGATGATGGATATGTCGAATTAGTACAAGGCCATTGGGACGGCAATAATTTTGTCGAAGAAGAGCATGCTTCTATTCATTCAAACTGGGCATGGAAACATCCTCACAAAGCCGATAACTCAACCACATACGTTCCTGTTAAAGGTGACATTAAAATGTTTGATGTCGACTTTAGTTATATACCCGGAAAAATCATATTACACGATATAGATTTATATGCTAAACCTGGTCAAAAGATTGCCTTTGTTGGTAGCACTGGTGCTGGTAAAACAACTATTACCAACTTGTTGAATAGATTCTATGATATAGAAGATGGAAAGATTAGATTCGACGATATCAACATCAACAAGATTAAGAAAAAAGATTTGAGAAGATCATTAGGTGTTGTTCTTCAAGACACATCATTATTCAGTGGAACAATAATGGATAACATTCGTTATGGTAGATTGGATGCAACTGATGAAGAATGTATTGAAGCCGCAAAACTTGCTAACGCAGATGGCTTTATTAGAATGCTTCCTAACGGATACAATACCTTCATTGAAGGTGATGGCTCATCTTTGTCACAAGGTCAATGCCAGCTTCTATCAATTGCTAGAGTCGCTGTATCAGACCCTCCCGTCCTAATATTAGACGAAGCAACTTCTTCAATCGATACCATGACCGAAGCTATCGTCACCAAAGGAATGGACAAATTGATGGAAGGAAGAACCGTCTTTGCTATCGCACATAGACTTTCAACCATTATGAATTCTAATGTCATCATGGTCTTAGATCATGGAAGAATTATTGAAAGAGGAACACACAACCAATTATTAGAGGAAAAAGGTGTTTATTACCAACTTTATACAGGCACTAAAGAATTATCCTAATGTATATAATTAGAGCTTATTATTAAAGGGGGTGTGATTATATGGAAATTTATAACTCTAACAATCAAAATGATAACAGTCCAAAGAAGCAATGCCCTTTTTGTGCTTCGATGATGAATGTCAATTGCAATTATTGTCCCGGATGTGGAAGTCCAATGAATATCCATGAAATACAAGAAAACTCATCGAGAGAATCAAATTCAACTAATCCAAATGATAATATTGTTTTCGGTGTATTATCGTTAGTATTCGGTGCTTTAGGTGGATTACTTGGACTTGTATTTGGATTTTATGGACTATTCAATAAAAAAAGTGGAAAAAATACAAAAATATTGTGTTGGATTGGAATTACTTTATTTTTCCTTTGGATAGTAGCTCTGATTGTTTTGTACATAATCTATTTCAATATGGGTGCAAAGCCTTATATAGCTTTATTCAATTTATTTTAATAGTTAGCCTAGCTCTTGCTAGGCTTTTTAAATATAAAAATTAGTATTTATTATTTAATCTTTTATTGTTATTTAAAGATAAAAGAAAAAAGATTAAACTATTAAAGAACTGAGGATAAAGACATGATAAAAACAAGTATTATGCATGACGAGAAGACTGACTACATAAAAGTTGAAAACGGAAGGTTGACTGTTATTCTTTCTTCGATTGGTGCCGGTGTTTGGGAAGTACTTTGGGATGGGAATTTGATTAATCTCGCTCCTAAGAGAGAGATGTACCCAGAAGATACTCAATTCAACGGAAAGACCTTGGCTAGAACTGCTGGACGTATCCCCTGCAATATAACTATCAATGGTAAAAATTATCATTTGAAAGAACAGCAACAAGGATTCTGTATCCATGGTGGAAAAATGAATTCCATGTCATTCAAAATTTTCGATTATTCTATTATTAACGCTGATGGTAAAACTTTAGTAGAATTCACTCTTACTGATAAAGATGGTGAAAATGGATATCCCGGAAATCTAGAAACAAAAATCACTTATGAATTCATCGATGGTAAGAATCAATTCACCATCAGATATCATGCAACTACTGATAAGGACACTATAGTTTCCTTCTCTAACCATTTATACTGGGACATCAATGGAATTCAAAATATATCTAATGATTCCTTATATATAAATGCCTCTAAATGGGGAACAAACGATGGTAAGAGTCAGTTAGTAACTGGAATCGACAATGTTCCTGAATGCATGGATTTTAGAAGCATGTCTGTATTAGGACCTAAGCTCGATGTCATTGAAAAGACAATCTGGGAAAAAACAATAGATCACTTATTCGTCTTCGATAAAGTTCAAGAAGATAAACCTCAAGTCATTTATAAAGGTGGAAAAGTTAAATTGTCATTGTTCACAGACTTCGAAGCTATAAACATCTACGCTGATGCTTCTTGCTCTAAATATGAGTTTGAAAATGCAGAAGGTCTTATCCTTCATAACAGACGTGCTTTGGCTCTAGAGCCTCAGCAAATAGCTTTAGGCTTATCCCATATAACACTTAAAGCCGGCGACTCAGTCGATCAATACGAAACATATTTAATCGAAGATAATGATTAATCAAAAAAGAGATTGCCAAACAAACAGCAATCTCTTTTTTTTAAACTTTCTAGCTACAATTTCAAATTGTTTCTATTTGTTTATCGAGTCTTTTATTAATTATCGACTTTACTATAACTATAGCTAAGTAAATAAATAACATGGTCAATCCTAACGATAAGATAGGGTCGAAGAAATAAACCGATTCGACTAAATCTCCATCCCAATACTTGGTCTTATATATCAGTCCAGGAAAAGTATAAATGTAATTATATTTTATGTTTGGAAGAGCAGCTCCAAAATAATTCAAACTATATCCAAAGAAAGACCAAGATCCGATTAAGAAAACTAATAATGTTGTCCAATCAAATAAAGTTTTATGATATTTTCTAAATATGGCTTCTCCTAATAGAACTAATGTTATTAAGTCTTGAAAAATATATAACATCCAAACACCTAATTCACCATTTTTATATCCAGTTAAACCTATAATCATATTTATAAGTCCGAAGAATAACATTATCGATATCACAATCAAAGGATAATACTTGTCATAGAAATTTGCAGAATATTCCTTTTGAATGTCTTTATCTGTTTTTCTTAAACTTAGTTTATATGATTGCTTTGCAGTCAATCCTTTATTTAAAAATTCATAGTAATATGTTCCAGTCGACTTAAAGTATTTCATCACATTATCATGGCTTGCTTCACCATAAGGTCTCAAACTATTCCAAATGTGATACTTAATCAATTTCTCTTTAGCCATATTATCATTAATCAAGACTAAAGTTCCCACAGCCGCAAAAACTAACAATTGGTGAGATTGAAGTGCACATGTTATGTGAGCATTTATGCTTTCCTGTATATCGAATTCCAAAATTACCTATAGAAACATATTTGCTAATCATCACTTTAGAATATTTTTCCCTCCTGGATTCCATCTCATATGAACCAAATAATTATTTTCATTGTCGCACTATGCAGAACTAATGTCAATTAAAAACAATGATAACAATTAGCTAGTAATAATTATAAGCATTAAAAAAGCACCAGTAAAACTGGTGCTAAAGTCTAACCTTACAATATGATTAGTCGTTGTCAACGAACGGAAGTAATCCCATGAAACGAGCGTTTTTAATAGCCTTTGCCAACATACGTTGATAACGTGCGCTGGTTCCAGTTGTAGCTCTAGGTGTGATCTTTCCGTTAGGTGAGATAAACTTCTTCAAAGTCTCAACATCCTTGTAATCGATGTTCTTGATGTGATTCTTGGTGAAGTAGCATACCTTTTTACGAGTGAATTTCTTTTTCACAAACATAGTTCATGCATCCTTTCTTTAATTATTATCAAATCGAATACTAGAATGGCAAATCATCGTCAGATGTGTCGATTCCTTCCACAGGTGCGTCAGCTTTAGAAGATGAAGAGAAGTCATCACTAGGTTCGCTAGGCTCATTACGTGAAGCACTGTCGCGTTTTGATTCCAAGAACTGAACAGTATCACATACGACTTCTACAACACTGACTTTCCTATTGTCCTTAGACATATAGGTTCTTTGCTGAAGTCTTCCATCCACAGCGACAAGGCTTCCCTTGTGAGTGAATTTAGCGACATTTTCAGCAGTGTTTCTCCAAGCAACACAAGAGATGAAAGAGACATTTGCCTTTCCATCTCTAGATGGAATTCCATCCACAGCAAGAGTGAATGATACGACGCTAGAATCAGAAGTAGTTTTTCTTAACTCTGGATCTCTAGTAAGTCTTCCAACCAATACGACACGATTTACTGCCATTTAAAATGTTTCCTTTCTAGTTGATTACTAGGCATTAGCCTTAGTGATCAAATAACGGATAACATTTGCGTTGAGACTAGCAAGACGTTGGAATTCCTTAAGAGCTTTGCTCTTGTCGGGATCAGCCTCAATCTCAAGGATGACGTAGTATCCTTTTTTGAAACCTTCCATCTCATAAGCGAAGTCTTTGAGACCCCACTCAGTGGTCTTGTTAACAACTGCACCATTATTGGTGAGGATGTCAGCAAGCTTAGCGATTTCAGCCTTGGTAGCTTCTTCGCCGAGTTCAGGTTTAAGGACATACATGATTTCGTACTTTCTCATGTTCTTTTTCCTCCCTTTGGACATGACGGCTATGTACAGCATTTCTGGTGCATAGCAGAGAGCTTTGTTAAATATTCACAAAGCTAAATAATTATAAAGATGTTTTGTCTTAAAGTAAAGAGAAATAAGCATATCACCTAATGTTATCCATAATATATGTGCCTGTTTAATAGTGAAAGAATCAAATTCATTTTTTAATGTTTAAGATCTAATCAACTATGGAAATAAAAATAGCTCTGCCGAAGCAGAGCTATATTGTTTCAATAGGAACTAATTAGTCAAGAATATCGATGACGGTTCCTGCACCAACGGTGTGGCCACCTTCACGGATAGCGAACTTAGTGTTCTTCTCGATAGCGACCTTCTTGATCAACTCAACGTTGAACTCGACGTGGTCACCAGGCATGACGATCTTGCTTCCTTCTTCCAAAGAGATGACACCAGTGACATCAGTTGTACGGAAGTAGAACTGAGGACGATATCCATCAGCGAAAGCAGTATGACGTCCACCCTCTTCCTTGGTCAAGATGTAAACTTGAGCACGGAACTTTGCATGAGGAACGATGGTTCCAGGCTTGGCGATAACTTGACCACGGACTACTTGGTCACGATCGACACCACGGAGCAACATACCGATGTTGTCTCCAGCCTTTGCATAATCCAAGGTCTTACGGAACATTTCGAGTGAAATGACGGTGGAAGTACGAGTAGGCATCAAACCAACGATTTCAACAGAGTCGTTAGACTTGATTTCACCACGCTCAACACGTCCAGTAGCGACGGTTCCACGTCCAGTGATGGTCATAACATCTTCGACAGCCATCAAGAAAGGCTTCTCGATATCACGGACAGGATCAGGGATGGACTCATCGCAAGCATTCATCAAATCGACGATGCATTGCTCATCAGCAGATCCAGATTCAGCTTCAAGAGCCTTCAAAGCAGATCCACGGATGACAGGGCAGTTCTCTCCGTCAAATCCGTTCTTGCTCAATAGGTCACGGACATCCATCTCAACGAGATCGATGAGTTCAGGATCATCGACTTGGTCACACTTGTTGAGGAAGACAACGATGTAAGGAACACCGACCTGCTTTGCAAGCAAGACGTGTTCACGGGTCTGAGGCATAACACCATCAGTAGCAGCGACGACGAGGATAGCTCCATCCATCTGAGCAGCACCGGTGATCATGTTCTTGACGTAGTCAGCGTGTCCCGGGCAGTCGACGTGGGTGTAGTGTCTCTTAGCAGTCTCGTATTCAACGTGAGCGGCGTTAATGGTGATACCACGAGCCTTCTCTTCAGGAGCGGCGTCGATTTGGTCATAAGCCATAGCCTTGGCCTCACCCTTCTCGGCGAGAACCTTGGTAATAGCAGCAGTAAGAGTTGTCTTACCATGGTCGACGTGTCCAATTGTACCGATGTTAACGTTCGGTTTGCTTCTATCGAATTTCTCCTTTGCCATAAGCTTTTATAAGCCTCCTTAAAAATTGGTTTGCCAGCATTGCTATGTAGCCTTATAAATATACATTAGTAAGGCTATTTTTTCAATAAAGGCCCATAGCTGGTGTAGAGCCATTGAAAGCGTTTTATGTAGGTTTTTAACTAACGAATCAAATTCGACTAATTGCCAGCACCTGTACGGGCTTTGACAATTTGTTCCTGGATGGACTTAGGAACTTCTTGATACTGAGCAAATTCCATAGTGTAGATACCACGGCCTTGTGTCATAGAACGAAGATCGTTGATGTATCCGAACATGTTTGCAAGAGGTACCAAAGCACTAATGACTTGAGCATTACCTTTGGTGCTTGTATCAGTAACTGTTCCACGTCTTGAGGAAATATCTCCTAAAACAGTACCGAGATATTGTTCAGGAGTGGTGATCTCAGCCTTGACAATAGGTTCAAGGATAACAGGGTCACACTTTTGAGCTGCAAGTTTGAAGGCGATTGAAGATGCCATCTTGTAAGCAGCTTCGGAAGAGTCGACAGGGTGTGATGATCCATCCATCAACTCAGCCTTGATGTCAATTGCAGGATATCCAGCAACCAAACCATGGGCAGTAGCTTCTACCAAACCATCGATTGAAGGTTTGATGAATTCCTTAGGAATACGACCACCAGTGACTTCATTCTGTGTCTCGATTCCCTTACCAGGGTTAGGTGAGAACTTGAAGATAACGTGTCCGTATTGTCCGTGTCCACCAGATTGCTTGATGTACTTACCTTCACAGGTAGCAGACTTACGAATAGTTTCCTTGTAAGCAACTTGAGGAGCACCTACGTGTACAGGAATACCGTAGTCATCTCTCAAACGGGTGCAGTTAACATCGAGTTGGAGTTCTCCGACACCAGCAATGATGGATTGTCCAGTTTCCTTATTTGTGTAGAAGTGGAAGGTAGGATCCTCTTCACAGAACTTCATAAGGACTACAGCCATCTTATCAGTGTCAGTGTGTTTATCAGCTTCGATAGCCTCAGAGATAAGAGGATCTTGGAACTTGATAGATTCAAGATATGTAGGATTCTCTTCAGTGCAGAGGGTATCACCAGTCTTCGTGGACTTGAGACCGATAATAGCTGCGATTTCTCCAGCTCTGACTTCGGAGACATCCTCTTCAGAGTCAGCGTTCATAAGAACAATTCTGGAGACACGCTCAGTGACATTACGAGTAGCGTTGTACAAGTATGAACCATTCTTCAAGGTACCAGAGTACACACGGAAGAATGTGAGCTTACCAAATTGGTTGGTAGTAATTTTGAATGCGAGTCCAACGAAAGGTGCATTTGCATTAGGCTTGCACTCGACATCATTTCCATCCTTGTCTTTTCCAACAGCAGCAGGAATATCCAAAGGTGAAGGCAAATAGTCGACAATAGCGTCGAGCAATGTTTGAATACCTTTAGAACGGAATGAAGCTCCAGCGAGAACAGGGTGGAACTTGTGAGAAATGGTTCCACGACGTAAAGCGGCCTGAATTTCTTCGACAGTAGGTTCTTTTCCTTCAAGAACTTCCATCATGATTTCGTCATCGTTGTTGGCCAATTCATCCAACATCATTTGACGCCACTCTTGGGCCTTCTCCATATACTCAGCAGGAATTTCAATTTGAGTAGGAGCAGGAATGGAGTTAGTTCTAGGATCTACTTCATTAACCCACTTCCATCCTATCATCTTGACCAAGTCGATGACACCATAGAATTCCTTCTCAGTTCCCAAAGGATACTGAATAGCAATTGCGGTTGCACCAAGCTTTTCCTTGATTGAGTGGAAAGACATCTCGAAATCGGATCCGATAGAATCCAACTTGTTGACATAAACGATTGAAGGAACGTTGTATTTATCAGCCTGTCTCCAAACAGTTTCAGTTTGAGGCTCAACACCGTTCTTTCCATCCAAAACAGCAACAGCTCCGTCCAAAACACGAAGTGAACGCTCGACTTCAGCTGTAAAGTCGACGTGTCCCGGAGTATCGATCAAGTTAATACGATACTCTTCCTGAGTTGTTCTTTCCTTCCAAAGACAGGTAGTACAAGCGGATTGAATAGTGATACCACGCTCTTGCTCCTGCTTCATGAAGTCGAGTGAAGTATTACCATCATCGATGTTACCTATCTTGTGGGTACGTCCGGTATAGAACAAAATACGTTCAGATGTAGTTGTCTTACCGGCATCGATGTGGGCCATAATTCCAATATTACGAACGTGGTCCTCGGCAATAGCTTCAAACGACTGTACGTTTGAGTCTTCCTTATTAGCCATTTTTATGGTTTCCTCTCTATATTTTGAGTCTTAGGACGACTAGTAGCGGTAGTGAGCATAGGCCTTGTTGGCTTCAGCAGTCTTCAAGGTATCTTGCTTCTTCTTTACAGCACCACCGACACCATTTGCAGCGTCGATAATTTCTCCAGCAAGCTTATCTACCATGGTCTTCTCATTACGGAGACGAGCATAGTTGACGAGCCAACGGAGTCCAAGAGTAACCTGACGGTCAGCAGAGACTTCGACAGGTACTTGGTAGTTAGCAGCACCGACACGACGAGCCTTGAGCTCGATTTCAGGCATGATGTTTCCAAGAGCGAGTCCGAAGACATCCATGGCGGGTTTGCCAGTTTTCTTCTCTACTTTTTCGAATGACTCATAAAGGATTCTTTGGGCAAGACCTTTCTTACCATCCTTCATGATCTTGTTGATGAGACGAGTAACAAGTTTGCTGTTGTACACAGGATCGGGAAGTACGTCTCTCTTCTCGATTGAACCATTCTTTCTAGGCATTGTTCATTAACTCCTAACTTTACTTCTTCTGGATCTCACCATTCTTCTTGGTTCCGTATTGAGATCTTGATTGCTTACGACCTTCGACACCGAAGCACTCAAGAGCACCACGGATGATGTGGTAACGCACACCAGGGAGGTCACGTACACGGCCACCACGGATCAAAACAACTTTGTGCTCCTGAAGGTTGTGTCCTTCTCCACCGATGTAAGCAGTGACTTCGTAGTTGTTAGTCAAACGAACACGAGCGTACTTACGAAGAGCGGAGTTAGGCTTCTTAGGAGTCATAGTTCCGACACGGGTGCAAACTCCACGCTTTTGAGGAGCTGGAGTGTTGTTCATCTTCTTGTTGAGAGAATCCCATCTCTTGCCCAATGCAGGAGAAAGGGACTTCTTTACGAGCCTGCGTCTCTCATGACGCACAAGCTGGTTAATTGTAGGCATTTATCTTATCCCTCTTAATTTTATGTCCACGATTCCGGGCGTTTCGTACTTGTCGCATAAAAAATACGAACATCTCCCGTTCGTGCGTTGATAATGATATCAGTTCCGGGCGTTTTGTCAAGCCTTTAAAGAGAATTTTTAATAAAAAAGTAGTTGAAAAAGCAGCATATTGAATGTAAAGCCCTAACATAAAAATGTCTGCGGCAATCCGTAGACATTTTCTTTAAATAATATGTATTTATTTAGAACCTAATTCAGTTGATTCAATGCAGTAATAAACTCAGACTTCGACGGATATATAGTAACTTGTTCATTGTTTTCACGCAAATAAATGGATGTACATTCAGAAGTACCGTTAAGCAAGCCACTGATATCTATATCATTGGTTTTACTACTATCTTGGTAGTTCACCAAAACTAGCCTATCATAGTTATAGTCTATTTTTTCACCTGCTTCATTTTTATCAAAAGTAAATCCAGGAGATAATTGCGCTGGAGTACCATCAGGCATTGTTCCATCAGATCCTTTCCAATTCTTGTAGAAATTAAACTTTTCACCATAATTGTATGAGAAACAAGAAACAGTCTTATTGCAATCAGCAATGTTAAATTTATAAACATAATTGGATGAAATCCAACGGCCAACATCTTCATCATCTTTTTTACTGCTAGACCACATCCATAAGTGATCAAGACCACTGGCCGAATAGAAAACTATGTTCTTATTCTTTGTAAGATCAACATCTTGATCAGTTTTGATTGTAAACTTACCATTGTCTTTATCAGAAGTAATATAAATATCAAAAGTGGAATTGCTAGAAGGTAAAGGCAAAGCTAAGTACTCAATGTTTTCATGCTTGTCTTTAGGAGCAAAATCTGTTCCATCTTGCGTCTTAAATACAATACCTGTAGGTGCTGTTTGAGGCGTCATGATAAACCCGGATTGTTTTGTGGTGTCACAGAAATCATTGCAAACTTGATGATAAAGAGTCTCATAATTAATATGCACTGATTTATTATAATTCGTGCCATCTTTAGTCACAGAGTAATCCGTCAAAGGCAATGAAACTCCGAAATCTGTTCTATCATTCCAAAGCCACACATGATCTAAATGTAATTTGCCTTCATCATTACTATAATAACCGTTGTCGTTAAAATAAATATTGTAATCACCTACCGTAGGAGGAGTTTCAGTATCTCTAGGGACTAGAAATAGTATTCTAGATTTAGAAAAAGAGCATCCTATATTTTTCCTATAATCTTCAAATTTAGTAGAAGAATATTTTTCAGCATCAAGCGGTTTATTCATGTTGCCACCATCAGAACTAGTGACATTTCTATCTATTAATTCAATGCTCTCGTTTGTTAAATGATCTACTAACTTATACTGGGAATTTAATAAATCATATAAGTAAATTTCTGTCATGTCTGTCGTACTAGTACCTGAGTCTGTTATGCTAGTACCTGAGTGATAAAAGACACTAGATACAAAAGATTCTAAAACATACTCTTCTTTAAACGGATATTTATATAATGCATTGACTTTTGAAGAAGAAACACCAAATACTTTCTTTGAATAGCTACCATCCTTTCCTATGAAAATATTGCCATCTTCGCTGAAATTTTTTGAATTATCCAAGAATCCTGATTCGCTTATAGCAAAATCGGTGTCATTAGGAATCACGCCATCTCTACAATCTATGATTTTTAAGTAACTACCTTTATCTTTTTTAAAGTTTTCTTCTATATCATCCACCTTCATATCAGTCTTAACTGTCTTTAAACTTTCATCAGGGAAGTACCAAAAAGAATAAGCAGTAGAAACAAAAGCGGTCATCAAAAAGATGAAGAGCATCAAAACAATAATAACATTTCTATTTAATAATGTTTTTCTTCTCATCTTATTCAAACCTCCTTTTATCTTTTAATATCCTCTTCACTATAAGGAATATATGTTTGCTTAGTAAAAGTAACAACTATGCAAAGGGATGCTTTATTACCAAATCTTTCCTTCATCAAGGCTTCATATCTTTCAGTAAGTCTAAGATCGATTCTATCATAATAGAAGATATATACCATCAACACTATTGCTATAGCAAAGACTGAAATCAATCCCGTGCCAGATTGAATATAGATGACTATAGATCCTAATACTTGATTTTGATAGCCATCAAAAACTCCGACTATTCTATCCGATGTGACATTAATTTCACCCAACATAGAGGCTGGGTTTGCATCTCCTCTAAAGGTGAACAATTTATGCCCATCTTTTTCTCCTATAGAATAGACTCTATGAACTATTATCTTATCGTCCATTCTAAAAGCTACTATGTCATATACTTTTATTTGATCTTCGGATTTAAATTTATCGATTCCGATAAAAGCATACTGAGATATTCTCGTATTCATCCTATCTTTTGAATCTATACTACCATCTTTCAAATACTTGTTGTTATCGTTGATAGATGCCATAGAAGAAGTCTGAATAACTAAATATGTCTTATCTCCAAAATAAGTAGTCTGGTCATTCGACTTCATCACAGTAGCCCAGACAAAGAAACCTATGAGAGCGACTAGGAATATCCCTACAATACTATTAGAAATAATGTTCCCGACTTTTTTTCTCTTTTTTCTCTTATAGTAAGTTTCTATAAAAGATAGTTTTTTATTTTTCTTCTTATCATACTTCTCAACATCTTTATCCAAAATCTTAATTACTTCGTTATCTTCTAATTTGTTTTCTATACACTTCTTTCTATTAAAGTAATAAAAGGAGAAGATACAAATATAGACAATTGCAAAACACACCAATGATATTGCAGATACAATCAGTACCAATGTTGATAAACCCATATATACCTTCTTTCTTGTTATTATTTATTAAAGGGACACTGAAAAAGTAAAAGAAATCTTTGCATTACTAAAGATTTGAACTACATCTTTATAAAGATACACATTATCTTTAACTTCATCTAATTTATCTGTAATCTTAAAGCCTGCTGGAAAATTAAAAGATAGACTGTCAGAGCAAAAGACGAATGTGTCCTTAGCATCTTTCTTATCATCTTTTCTTTCTCTAAGAGTAGAGCCACTCGAACTCACTGCTATATATTGATCATCCTCTTTAACTTTACCTTCATTGCTTACTGTAAACTTGTTGAAAGGATGTAAAGTAGTAGTATCCTTAGAATTTACTAGTTCAATATCTTGTCGCCACTGAATTTCATCATAAATTACTGTTCTTTTAGTAGAACTATCTGCTGGTGTTGTTCTATTCTTTCTACCACTACCCCAAACTGAGCTATCATCGGGTGAATAAGGTAAATAGGACACATTCATAATATTGTCGGCAGCCAAATCTCTGTCAGGTACATATCCAGAATCAACTCTTAATTGCAAGTTAAATTTAAGTACATTTCCTGCACTAGAAATTAATGCTCCTTTCGGAAGTAGATAATGTACATAAAACGGATTATTCAAATGGATTTTATCAGATTCAACAATTATTTTAGAATTCAAAGAAGACGAACTAATATCTTCTACACTATCTTTATCATAATTAATAACTATCTTTCCAAAATCAGCAACACTTGTTATATTGGTAGAAATAGTTATGCTATCTTTAATCGCACCATTTACAAAGTACCATGTTGAATATCCAACACCAAATAATGATAAAATAGCAAAAAAAGGTACCACAAAACCAAATAGCAATGATTTCATGTACCTTTTCATATAAGAACTCCCTTAAAACTTAAAGATTATTAGACTACTTAGTAGTAACAATTTCAGCTGCAAAGCTAATAGTAATGGATTGATCCTTTACAGCGCTCTTCATAGTTTCATATTGATCCGATGTAGAAGGCTTTTTTGCAGTATATGCAACAGTCACCTTAGAAATATCGAAAACCTCATATTTTGGAGTATCGCTTTTTACTTCTAATTTAGATATTTCTTTTGTAAGAGTTAAGTTAGTAGCAGAGGAAGTTTGATCATTGAATGTGAAATTAACATATTCAGCAACTTCTGAAGGAATAGTAATTGTAGTAGTTACTTTATAAAAAGTTCCATCAACGAACTTATCATCAGAAGGGTCGCCATCTCCCTCATATGCTTTCAAAAATTCTTTGAAAGTTCCATCAAAATGAACACCATAACGATCATGGGGCATTCCATCAGTTGCATCATCTGGTTGATCAAGAACTAGACTAGCTAGACTAGCATCCTCAGATTGTTCGAACATAGCACCTACAACCTTCTTTGGTGTAGGCTTTACTGTAATTCCTTTATCACCAGTAACGACACCACTGTTGAAATACCATGTTGCATAACCAGATCCAATCAAAGAAGCGACTGCCAACACAGGAATACCAAAAGCCAAAACAAATTTTTTCATTTTTTCAAAATATCCTTTCATTGCGTAGATTTAAATAAATCTTTCGTGGTTTTATTTATATAACTTAGCTATTTTTAATTCAAGAAATTTCAATATATTGATTTTTCTTAGAAAAAATATCTATTTTTTATAATTTTAGATTAGATTAGCAAAAAAGAAAAAGAAAAATATGAACACTTTTAAATTTTGTATTTAATTTTTCATTAAATACTTTTAAATAATTAAATATTTAATCTGTTATCATACCGAGTAAATTAAGCCCAAATATGACTATTTTTTTAATAAATATTAGCTTTTATGTAATTCTTTTACAACTAACTTACACAATTTGCTCTAATAGATTCTATAACTCCTTAAGTATTAGTACTTTGATTGTGTCTATTTAATATTTAACACACATATATAAATAGGTAACACCAATAACTTGATTTTATAATAGCAACGAGTCTTACACAATTCAGCCTTATAAGTGCAATTCAAATTATGTTTCTTCATTTTTTTAAAATTTACTATTGCATTTTTATTTCGACTTGTGTATATTTACTTCCGCTATCTTAAATAGCGATGGACCGTTAGCTCAGTTGGTAGAGCAGCTGACCCTTAATCAGCGGGCCAAAGGTTCAAGTCCTTTACGGTCCACCACCTAGATATTATCACCACTCATAATGAGTGGTTTTTTATTTTATCTTTATTTACTTATATTAGAAGATATAATACTTTTGCTTATAAAAAGTATAGAAAGAGGGTTAAAAATGAGATTACAAGGAAAAGTTGCAATAGTCACAGCATCTACTAGAGGAATTGGATTTGCTATCGTTAAATCATTTCTAAATGAAGGTGCAAAAGTCTATATGGCTGTTAGAAACATTCAAAGAGCTAACGATTCAATAGCTCAGTTTCCTAAAGAATGGCAGGAAAGAGTATTTCCCGTATTTTGTGATGCATCTAAAGAAGAAAGCTTTTCTACTTCAGTAGAAGAAGTCGGTAAAAAAGAAGGTCATATAGATATCTTGGTCAACAATTTTGGAACTAGTGACCCTACAAAAGATAGAGACTTAAGAAATACTGATCCAAAAGTATTTATCGATACGATAAGTATCAATCTTAAAAGCGTATTTATGACTTCACAAGCAGCACTAAAGTATATGGATAAAAACGGCGGATCTATCATCAATATCTCTTCTATCGGAGGTAAAGTTCCAGATTTGTCTCAAGTAGCTTATGGAACTTCAAAAGCAGCCATAAACTATTTAACTCAATTGATTTCAGTAACTGAAGCCAGAAACAACATTCGTTGTAATGCTGTTCTACCTGGAATTACAGCAACTGATGCCGTAAAGCAAAACATAAACGAAGCATTCCAAGGAATGTTCTTAAAGCATGTTCCTTTAAATAGAATGGCTTTACCTGAAGAAATAGCCAATGCTGTATTATTCTTCGCCAGTGATGAATCTAAATACATCACAGGCCAAGTTCTAGCAGTTGCAGGTGGATTTGATATAGCGACTCCGCTTTATGGGGATTTCATCGGAAAAGATAGATCTAAGTAAAACTAATATTCGAATCAAATACTTTGAATAAGTGCATGTCAAAAAGATATGCACTTTTCGTTTTCATAAATATTTGCATATTTACCAAAAAAGCTGTGATTTGATATTTCAAATTAGGATTTCCTAATTAAGACCCAATTCAAAATAATCTAGTTTTCTATTTATAAAACTTCTTTTTTTCTCTTTTCTTCTATCACTTTGTTTTTATGGTATTTCAAAGAATAAGAGTATTGTTTCCACAAGCAATAAAGACTAAATGCAACAACAGGATAACCGACAATTGTAGGAATCATATAATTGAGCAATTCCAAAGTAGCCATATAAGATCCCAAAGCTAATACTAAAATTTCGACAATAGTAAATATAATTGACACTACTAAAGATAGAACGATATTTATATTGCTCATTCTCTTTTTATGAATTAATAAGAAATATGAGAAGAAAAGACATACTGCAATTAAGATACTTGGAATAATAACAATACAAATTAAATTTCCAGGCTGACCATAGCCATTCAAAGTACCATGAGACATATCACCTTCAATATGAAAGAAAGGCTGAGCTATAAAGACCAATAAGAGAGGTGCTAGTAATGAACAAAAAGCACCAATCAAATACAAGAAATATTTTTTCATACTATTCATTTCTCCATTTTATTCCACATATTTTTTCAACATTTGCAATCTTAACACTAAATTCACTTTGAATATAAAAAGACCACCTTTTAAAAGGTGGTCTAGTTTATTCAAGTGTATTACTTAGACTCTGTTTTCTTGGCAGCTGCAGCCTTACGGTTGAAGCGATCAATACGTCCAGTCTTAGAGTTGAGGTTAACCTTACCAGTGTAGAAAGAGTGGCAGTGTGAACAAGTATCAACATTGATGCTCTTCTTGGTAGATCCAACTACAAATGAAGTTCCGCAAGTGGTGCAGGTGACTGTAGCCTGATAATAGGCTGGGTGAATGTCTTTTTTCATAAATGCTATATCCTCCCGGGTATTCGTTTCCAACGAATCCCTTAGCGGGAAGAATATAGGCTAATTCAGCAAAAAAATCAATAAGAAGACATAAATTTAAAGAAATCTTTTAGCTTCTATGTTTGGATTAAGTGCTATTTTCTAATTTCAAAAGAAAACAATGCTTTACCATTCGATTCAAAAATAATAGTTATTCCAAATAAAGACAATCAAGCACTATTAAAAACTAAGTTTTAAATGTTTTATACTCGCAACAAAAGAAACAAAATAATAAAGTTGAATTATATAACCATTAAAAATATATACTTTAGAACTGAACTTACAATTGATACTCTATCATTATTAACTTTGATAATAACTTTGATTGTTTCAGGAATATATCCATTTGCTATCGAGATTACAAACCATAACGAAGATTATTGAAAATAAAGCGTAAAAACAAAGAATAATACAAAGTAAAAATTAGTTTTCTTCATCACTGCTTCCATTATCAATCACTTCTCTGAGCTCTTGTTGGCAGAATCAGTGAACTCTATTGATGGATAATCACTAGCCAATGTATTTTTAAGTGACTCATACACTTCCCTAGTGTTTTTCAAATGGTCGGGAAGGTGTGTTTTCTCGTCTTTGGTTTTAATTTGAAGCACAGAGTCATGATTCATTATCTTGATTTCAACTATCTCATCAACATCGATTATATCCTTGCCATCATAATTGTTAATGATAATCTGATCAATAGATAACTCTATAGGTGCTAAGTTTAGATTATGGTTATTCCATCTTGTTTCCTTGACCAACAAAAATAAAATTACAACTGAAATGATTAAGGTCAATATAATAATGGCAAGGCCGAGATATATCCTGTCGATATGCATGTGCTCTATCATCATGAAGAAATCCAAGGCGTATTCTCTCGGCCAGGCTATAACGAATATAGCCAAGCCCAGTCCCACCATCCATATAATTGCTTCGCTTATGATGACCTCTTTTATAACGGATTCTTTCTTCCTTATAGCTTTTATCATATTACTACTCCTTCAATTCACCATTTTTAAAATTGATTACTTATTTTCAAAAGCAGTTATCTAAGTTTACCATATGCTAGAGGCCATAACTTTGCTTTTTCTTTTATATTTTGAAACTCGTGATCTATCGACTTAAATACATCAATAGCATACATAAAATTAAATGATATTTATCTTCTTATTACCAGTTTTTTTCTTTATTGCTTTTTTATGCTGCATTTTGTAATGCATGCTTCTTGAATTTCTAGCGGTAACCGCTTATGAAAGTCAATGGATTAATCAAAAGCATTCCAAATGCCAAGAATCAAAAAACTAGGAACATAATCAACAATTAAATAATTATCGCTACAACATTCATATTCAATTCAACCTTCTAATAGATATAGCTTATCTTTAACAATATTAAGAATTAAAGCATTTTATTTTTTAAATATCAAAATTGCTTTTGCTGTTGTTGTTTCCGTAATCGTTACCAATACATATCCATCATTCAACATCTCATTAGCTTTTTCTTCGACTTTTTTGGACATATTCTCTGCTTTCGGTGAATACTAAATCACAACTGCTTTATACAGTTCTTTTACCTTCATAGGTTTAATAATTACTTTATAATAAAGCCATATTTCTTATGCCATTTACGTTAGCTTATATGCTCACCAAAATCAATTATTGCTTGATTAACAATTGCTTTCTTAGATAGTTTCGGGTCAAAATAAAAAAGCCTGATACAAATTGTATCAGGTCACTATTTACTATGGTGCTCCGTATAGGACTTGAACCTATGGCCCTCTGATTCGTAGTCAGATACTCTAAATCCAGCTGAGCTAACGGAGCATTTTGGAGGTTCCGGGCGGATTCGAACCGTCGATACGCGAGTTGCAGTCGCGGGGATTAAACCACTTTCTTACGGAACCAGGCTTTGAGATATTACCACATCTTTAAGCTGATTTAAAGTGGTTTATTGCAACTCGCAAAAAAATATTATACGAGCTTTTTAGGAAAAGAAAAGGGGAGAATAAAAAAACAGCCTTTTCAGACTGATTTTTGCATGATTACTACTATTTATTATCGCCTCTTCCCATCGGACCACCGAAGAATCCACCCTGTTGTTTCTTTGTAGTTTCAGAAACTGCATTGCTAGGAACAGTATATCCATTTATTTGAATTTGCAATCACTAAAAAATATTGAAATTTCTATTTCAAGAAGAAAAATAATCGAAATCAAAGAAAAATATATGGATTATATGAAGGACAAGTTAATTCCTATATATTAATTTCTACATAAAAAAGAGCTGACCATAACTATAGCCAGCTCTAAAACGCTATCTAACACCAGAAAGGAGAGTGAATGTTAGACAATTATAACGAAACATCATGTGCAAAGAATGAAAGGGATATAATCGATGTTTCGCTGAAGGAAATAAGCTTTAATCCTTTTGTATAATTATATCAACTTTTAAGCAAAATATTATTGATATTTTGGGTATAAGATTAACTTTACCTTAATGTTATATATATGTCATCAGTGTCTTCCTGGACCGGGACCAAATCCACCACCATTACCATTTGAATAAGTATAACCATTCATAGTAATTGAATTGCTATCACTTCCAATCTTTAATGTATAAACTCCATTGTTAGTAATATCAAGAGTAGAAACAACTATTTTTATCAAAAAAATGTTATTCCAGTTTTATCTATCATATTTTCTTTTTCACCAATTTAGTTGAATTCAGCTTCAAAGGTAAAGCACTGAAAAGAGCTAAGAATAACGAAACAACCTTAAATCTAATCTTTTTTTATTGTGTGAAGCCTATTTCACAGCAATTCTATTAGATTTGGTGTAATTTCATCTACCATGACAAAATTTGTCAATATTTTTGCAAGGATTGTCAATTTTTAAACTTTATTACACACGAATAAACATTGTTAGAAGCATTTAATTTTATAGTTCCTTTATGTAATTTAACTATTTCATTAACTACTGATAATCCTATTCCACTTCCTTCTATTTTCCCTCTAGCTTTATCATTTCTGTAGAATCTTTCCAATAATAAATTAGGATTCTTTTCATCTATATCAGCATCATTGGATGTCTTTAATTCAACATACTTTCCGACAATACGAACTTCAAAATCAATATAAGTCAAAGCATATTTATTAGCATTATCAATCAACAATGATAATAATTGAGAAATTAAATTCGTATTACCTTTAATATAGCAATTATCATCTACGAAAAAATTGAATTTAATATTCCTAGATTCAAATATAACTTTAAATGGTTCAATCAAATAATTAGATAGTTTAGTCAAATCAACTTTCTCTTTTAAATCAACATTTTTGTCTTCTTCATCTAGCTTAGATAATAAAGTGAGATTATTAATCATGATAGTCAATTTCTTCACTTGCTTATCAATTGCCTGTGTTTCATCCAATGAATTGTATTGTGCATCGATCAATTCATTGTTAGCCGTTATGATAGTCAACGGAGTTTTTAATTCATGAGCAGCATTGGTGACAAATCTCTTTTGCTTATCATATGTTCTTTTAACAGGATTAAATACTATTTTGCTAAAAATGAAGACAATAATAAAAACAGCTATTATTCCAACTAAAGATATCCAGGTTCCAGTGAATACAAAGTATCTGATAGAACGCATCTCTTTAGTGCAATCTACGAATACTACTAATTTGAAATCATCTGTTATCTTTACTTTATATCTATATGCACCATAAAAGCCAATCATAGAATTGCTATCTATTGTTTCTTTAGCCATATCGATAGCTTCTTCTTTAGATACAGACGCAATCATCGATGTATCTACAGTAGGATTAGGATTAGAGTTTGTGAATTTAACAGAGAAAAATCTAGTCCAATAAGGAGTTTCTTTTGTGAACTCACCATGATCCTCTTGATGATTTAGATTGTCTTTGTTATTGTTACCATCAGTATTTTCTAAATTATCATCACCAAAATCGAGATCATCAAATTTACCATCATTATCGACGAGGACAGTCAAAACTTTGTCGATGTTATCAACTGTTTTATTATAATTTATTAAAGTAATCGTTCCAATTATCGCCATCAAAACAACAATGATAGATATCATTGCTACTGCGATAAATTTCCAGCGAAGTTTTTTAATCATTTTTTTGCGTACTTTCTAACCTATATCCAACACCTTTTCTTGTTACAATATTATAGTTAGATCCAATCTCATCCAATTTCTTTCTGAGAGTTGAAATGAAAACCCAAATAACTCCGATCTCAGTGTCGCTGGAAATATCATAAATAGAATCCATTATTTTCTCACTTCCCAAATAAGAATTAGTGTTTCTAATCAAAACTTCCATAACTTTAAATTCTTTATTAGTTAATTTGATTGCTTTCTCAGCAGACATTTCATAAGTATTTGGATCCAAAGTCAAATTACCCACACTCATTGTAGTTATTTGATTTTGTCTTCTAGTCAAAGCTCTGATTCTCGCTAACAACTCCTTTGATTGGAAAGGTTTTGTCATATAATCATCAGCACCATTATCTAATCCTTCAACTTTATCATCAACCATGGATTTAGCAGTCAACAATAAAACGGGAACTGAGTTTCCATCTTTTCTAATCTTTTTTAATGTAGAAATTCCATCCAATCTAGGCATCATGATATCCATGATAACTAAATCATATGAATTTATACGCAAATAATCTAAAGCTTCAATTCCATCATTAGCACAATCGACAATATATCCATTCAAAATCAATATTTTATTTAGTACTTTGACTAAATCTAAATCATCTTCCACCAATAATATTTTCATAATTCAAACTCCTTTCGTATGCTATAAATAAAGTAATAAATAATCCTTAAGCGAATCTTAATTTAAAAGTGTAAACTAAAAGACAAACTTAAACACATAAAAACCTAGTCTACATTTCTCAATAATGATAATTAAATGCCAAATAAAACAAATAATTCATTTTACTTCCCTTTTCATAATACATATTACAATTCCTCATCCCCTTTATTTTACTATATATATTTAAGATTAGTGATATTTTTTAAACATGAGTTAAGAATTACGATCAAACAATTGTAATAAACTTGTAAAGAGAAAATAATACTTAAATTAAGATACTTTATGTTTTGTTAAAATATCTTAGGTTGAGCAGACTTATACGACATTATAAGGATGGAGCTTATGGGCAACAAAAACAACACTAAAATTGAAGGGGACAATCAACCTTTGAAGCTTAATTACAAAAGAACTTTTTTAATCGGATTTGCTTTCTTTGGAATCTTGTTATTGTGGCAAGTCTATGATTCTTGGACACCGACTTTCTTAACAGAATTGTTTAAGGAAGCTATGGGAGCTAAAACTGAAGAAGAAGTTCAATACTTAGTTGGAATCATTATGGCTATGGATAACTTAGCAGCCTTAATAATGCTTCCAGTCTTCGGCAAGTTATCCGATAAGACACATACGAAGATAGGAAAAAGAATGCCTTATATATTAGTAGGAACATTTATATGTGCGATAGCATTTCCTTTTATTCCTGTCTTATTCCATTATCACAGCTTAGTTGGAACTATCGTTATGATGTTAATAGTTGTTTTCTTTGCTATGATGTATAGAAATCCAGCTGTCGCTTTGATGCCTGATATAACTCCTAAGCCCTTGAGAAGCAAAGCTAATGGAATGATCAACATAATGGGTTACCTCGGTGGAGCTTGTGCTACATTGGTCGGACTCGTATTCGTTCTATCCGAATACTTGGGTGGATCGTCATCCAGCAATGATTTATGGGCTACAAACCAAGCAAATATTTGGATTATAGAATCACCATTTTTAATAGCTTCCATCTTAATGATTATATCTGCACTTGTTTTATTCTTCACCATCGATGAAAACAAGTTAGAAAAACAATTGGAACCTGAAATGAAGAGAGGTGAAGAAGAAGCTGAAGTCGAAGGTAAAATAGCTGATGAGAATCAGACTATGAGTAAAGCTAATAAGACTATGCTTCTCTTAATCTTAGTGGCAGAGTTCTTCTGGTTCATGGCTGATAATGGAATCAGCACCTTCATGGGTAACTACACTCAATATCATTTGATGGCTAAAAGTAGTGGAAATATGATAAATACAATAGTCGGTGGTGCAGGAAGCGTAATCGGATTTGCTGTCGGTGGATTTATAGCTAGTAAGATTGGAAGAAAATGGACTGTTTCTTCTGGATTAATAGCAACAATAACTGCTTATGTCGTCTGGACTATCTTGACTTATGTCATTCCAGTTACCGAACCTGCTGCCGGTCAATATAATGCATTTCCTATTTATATCTACTTCATTTGGTTTATCAAAGGTGTTGGAATGTCATTTGTTCATGCTAATTCATTGCCTATGGTTTTGGAGTTATGCTCAGCAAAGAAGGTTGGAGCATTCACAGGTTATTATTATGCATCATCAATGGCCGCTCAAACAATCACACCTTGCTTATTAGGATTGTTACTTTTAACTCCTGGATTTGATTTCTCAATTCTTCCGGTCTACGCTTTAATTTGTGCTGCAACATCCTTAGCTATCTTCATGTTTGTGAAAAACATCAAGACTAGTAAGACAAAAATAAAGACTGGAATAGAAGCCATAGGTGGAGACGATTAGTAGTCACCAACTAATTTCTATTTAAATTAGCAGTAAAAAGAAACAAAAAAACAGCTACATGGTTTAAATTCATGTAGCTGTTTTATATTAGTCTCTCGATCCCATAGGACCAATTTTTTCGAGAATTAATTTCTTAGCTTCGACTGGATTAGCCTTACCATGAGATTCCTTCATGACCTGACCGACCAAGTATCCTAAGCTTCTATCCTTACCATGATGCCAACCATCGACAACATCTTGATGGGCAGCAATAACTTGTTCAACAATAGGAAGAATAGTCGAAGTATCACTGATTTGTTCAAATCCATGATCTTCAATAGATTTAGAAGGCTTCTCGCCTTTCAAGACCATATCATCGAGAACTGTCTTTCCTTGCTTGGAATTAATCTTTCCCGATTTGATTTCGTTAGCCAAATCGACTAGATCTCTTGGAGTAAACTTCAAGGTATCAAGAGTCAACACATCGCTTTCCGCATCCTTTTCAGACTTGTTGATATATGACATGACTCCAACCATGAACAAATTCCACAAAATCTTAGCATCCAATGGTTTCTCGGCCAAACATTTCTTGAAATAATAGACATTCTTCTTATCCAACATCAACTGCTCAGTTTGATAGTCATCTAATCCTAAGTCATGGAATTCTTTTCTAAACTCCCAAGGAAGTTCAGCCATATCGTCGATTGCGTTTTGAATAAACTTTTCAGACAAATCGATAGGCATGATATTAGGTTCACGGAAGTATTTATAATCGACAGCATTAGTCTTTTTACGTTCGAGAACCGTCTCTTGAAGTTTCTCATCGAAACGACGAGTTTCTTGTTCTACATGTCCACCAGATTCAATCAATTTCTTTTGACGCTCAATTTCAAAAGCGATTGCTTTTTCAACGTTTTGAACTGTGTTGATATTTTTGACCTCGACCTTAGTTCCTAAGACAGTCGATCCTTTAGGCTTGATAGAAACATTGGTATCACAACGCATAGAACCTTCATCCATACGACCATCTGAAATTCCTAAGAAAGTGACGATTTCACGAATTCCTTCAACATATTTTGCAGCCTCTTCTGCACATGTGATACAAGGCTCAGTAACAATTTCGAGAAGAGGAACACCACAGCGGTTATAATCCTCCAAAGTCATTGTTGCTAAGTGAGTCTGTTTACAAGTATCTTCCTCCAAATGAGCTCTTTGAACATCAATTCTCTTTATAGTACCATCACGAAGAGTAACATCGAGATGACCATGAGAGACGATAGGATGGTCTTGTTGAGTAATCTGATAACCTTTAGGAAGATCGGGGTAAAAGTAATTCTTACGATCAAAGTAAAGAGTTCTATCGATATTCATATGAAGGGCTGTACCGAATTTTATTGCATATCTGACAGCTTCCATATTCACTACAGGCATTGTTCCAGGCATCGACAAATCATATAAGGATGTCTGTGAGTTAGGAGACATATGATAAGTATTAGGTGAAGCTGAGAACATCTTACTCTTAGTCTTCAACTGAACGTGGATTTCTATACCAATAACTACATCGTATTCCATGATTAGAATTCCTCCTTGATATGGAGATTCTTAAGCCCAGTAATCTCCTCTACTTCTTCACCTAAAGCTAAAACTTTATCATCTTCAAATATTCTTCCACTGATATTGATTCCATATGGAACATTTTGTTCGAGTCCCATAGGAAGAGTCAAAGAAGGCATTCCACCGAAATTAGCTAAGGATAAATGGTTATCAGCAAACTCAGGTTTAGCATCCCATTTTGTGCTCAATTCATTCAAATGCTTAGGGATGAAAGGTGAAGCAGGCAATACGAAATAATCGTATGATTCAAGCATTTTGTTCAAAGCATTTACAATGACTCTTCTAGCCTTCTGAGCTCTTTGGAACAAATCATGTTGATTGACTGCCAACAAAGAATATGAACCTATGACAAATCTTCTTTTGATAAGATCAGAGAATCCTTTAGTACGAGCAGAAGTCATAAATTCTTGATAAGTCTTTGCTGACTCATCACCACTAGGACCATAACGCATTCCATCATATTGAGCATCATTTGCAGTTGCTTCAGAGCAAGAAAGAATCATATATGTAGGATATAGGGCATCCAATAAATCAATTGGGAAATCATAATTTTCAACTACATATCCTCTTTCTTTCAATTCATCGAGAACTTTATAGAAAGACTCTTGTACATAAGGAGCACAAGCATCTACAACAGTCTTGAAATAGCAAATTCTCTTCAAGCTTTCTTTTCTTTCTACAGCTCCGATGTAATCCTTCTTAGGCTTTCTAGATGAAGACATATCCTTGTCATCATGTCCAGCCAAAGTAGAGGTTATCAATGCGCTGTCCCAAACACAGCGTGTAAAGTATCCAACTGTATCCATTGAGCAGGCAAAAGGAAGAAGACCATAACGAGATATCAATCCCCAAGTAGGTTTAAATCCGACTAATCCAGCATGAGATGCAGGTTTTCTTACAGAGTCACCAGTATCGCTTCCCAAAGCAAAAGGAGCATCTCCTTTAGCGACAGCAGCAGCAGAGCCACATGAAGATCCACCAATCATTCTAGAATGATCGTAAGGATTGCAGGTAGTTCCTTTATGACCGGAAGTACCAGTTCCACCCATTGCCAATTCATCAAGTGTAGTCTTTGCAACCATGACTGCACCTGCACGAGATAATCTACGAATTACTTCAGCATCGAACAAAGGAACATATCCATTTAGAATATTTGATGATGCAGTGGTTTCAATTCCCTTGGTAGAATAATTATCCTTAGCCAAATAAGGAATACCTTCCAAATAATCTAAAGCATCGACTTTCTTTATCGATTTAGCTTTCTTTATAGCTTTATCAAAAGCTTTTGCTTCGTAAGAATTGCAATCATCTCTATTGATTCTTTCGATTGCTTCGTTGACCAAGTCCAAACTAGTAACTTCGCCATTCATCAAAGCGATATGAATCTCTCTAATAGTTTTATCCAAATATTTTGTTGCCATAACTATACTCCCTCATCCTCGCCATTCTTTTCGCCATGAGCGACAACACGAGGAACTTTGATTTGCTTTCCAAGCTTAGCATTCGAATTCATCAAAGTAGCTTCCTCTCCAATAGGTGCCTCAGGAACATCGACACGAAGATCTTTGTCCTTTTGATGCATCTTGTAAGGGAATGTCATAGGTTCGGCATCATCGACACCAGGAATTCCTTTCAAGAACTCCATTTGGTCGATAATGGTATCAAACTCTTCAGCGATAAGTACATCTTGTCCTTGAGACAATTTAAACATCAAGTTTCCCGCACATTCGTTGATAACTTTTACTGTAGGTTTCTCCATATTTATCTCCTCATTATTATTACCAGTCGATAAAACCTCTCTATCATAAACCTTTTTTAGAGGTAAATAACCGGTAAATATATATAAATAACCTATTTATATATAAATTTAGCATCATTTTTTAATATCTATCGCCAGTATCATTACCAGTTCCAGTCAACCCTGCATCCTTCTGAGCTTGTTTTATCAAATCGTTGAGCTCATCTTCTTTAATTATTCTCAATCCCAATTCGACTGCTTTAGTATATTTAGATCCTGCATCTTCACCAACAATTACAAAATCAGTCTTCTTAGATACAGAGCCAGCTGAAACACCACCTAATTTTTCTATTTCTTTAGTCACTTGATCACGAGGTTTAGACAAGGAACCAGTCAATACAAATTTCTTTCCTTTAAAGAAATTGTCTTTTACAGGTTTAACTATATTCTTAAGAATAAAGTTAACACCGTCTTCTCTTAATTTTTCAATACAATTTCTATTGATTTCATCTTGGAAGAAATCATATATTCCTTGAGCTGTCTTAAGACCAATATCGGGAAGATTTGCTATTTCATCCACTTTGGACATCATCAACTTGTCCAAAGTTTCAAAGTGATTTGCTAATACTATAGCTGTCTTCTTTCCTACTAATGGAATTCCTAATGACGATATTAGCATAGGTAAATCGTTGGATTTTGATTTCTCAACTGCTTTTAAAATCTTATCCACTGATTTCTCACCCATTCCATCAAGATTCTCAATTTCATCCTTATGATCTTTTAAATGATAAACATCTGGTATCTCAGTCAAAATATGTTCGTTGAATAACTGCTCGACTAAGACATCACCTAAACCATCGATATCCATTCCAGCATCAGATACAAAATAGAGAAGCTTATTTATTTTTCTTGAAGGGCAGTGAATATTTTTACAGTATGTCTGTATTCCGTCTTTGATTAAAGGCTCATGACAGAATGGACAATTCTTATCAAATCTATACGGAACTGTACCGGCTGGTCTTCTATTCAATATAACTTCTCCAACTTCAGGAATGACGTCACCTGCTTTATGCAAAGTGACATAGTCACCAATTCTAATATCCTTATCTGCACAGTAATCTTCATTATTTAAAGTTGCTCTAGAAATTGTAGATCCTGCCAACAACACGGGTTGTAAAACTGCAGTAGGGGTAACTCTTCCTGTTCTTCCGACAGACATCACTATATCCAAAACTTGAGTCGAAACCACTTCTGGTGGGAATTTATATGCTATCTCCCATTTAGGTGTCTTTGCTGTATATCCAATCGATGGATAAAGCTCCATATCATCCACTTTTATAACCAAGCCATCGATATCATAATCTAAAGTAGGTCTCTTCTGTGCATATTCATCGACATATTGAAGAACTTCATCGATTCCATACACAACCCTTCTTTCTGGATTTGTTCTAAAGCCTAACTTAGTCAATTGATTTAGACCATCACTATGATATCTATATCCAAATTGAGGTGCTAATGGCCAATAGTACCACCAAGCGTTTAGCCCTCTCTTCGCAGTAATAGCACTATCTAATTGTCTCAATGAACCTGCAGCTGCATTTCTAGCATTAGCAAACAACGATTCACCATTTTTAGCTCTTTCCTCATTAGCCTTCTTCAAAGAAGCTTTAGGCATATAGACTTCTCCTCTAACTTCCAAATCTCTTAATTCCGGAATGTCCAAAGGTATGGATCTAATGGTTCTGACATTGTTTGTGACATCCTCTCCGATAGATCCATCACCTCTGGTAGATCCTTGAATTAATCGACCTTCATGGTAGTTCAAATTACAGGCCAATCCATCGATCTTGACTTCACAGCAATATCTAACTTTATCTAAGCCTGTCATCTTTCTAATGGATCTGTCCCATTCTTTCAATTCATCCAAAGAAAAGACATCTGAAATAGAAAGCATAGGGACTGGATGGTTTACTTTTTTGAACTCTTTGCTTACCCAACCACCGACTCTTGAAGTAGGCGAATTGACATCTTTTAAATCTGGTCTTTTGAATTCTAAATCCTGAAGTTCATTCATCAATGAATCAAATTCAGAATCTGGGATCTCAGACTGGTTTAAAACATAATACTGATATGAATACTTATTTAATAAATCCGTGAGTTCTTTAACTCTTTCTTTATCTTTATCTATCTCTGACATAGTATCAATTCCTCCTTAATATTATGAAACTTTTCTAAAGGCTTTGAACCCTTTGACCAATCTTTTTTCTCCATAAGGCTCTGGAAACTTAACTACAATAATGCTAGGTTCAACTTTTATTACTGTTCCAACACCAAAAGAAGAATGAGCGACCTTATCCCCAATCACATAAACTTCAGTCGCTGCCTTCACCTTAGAAATGTTACTAGATGATGCTTTATAAACAACATTTTGAGTTTTAGGCATGCTATTTGAATTAGATTTAGAACTATTAGAAGAAAAGTATCCGTTATATTTTGAATAATGCTTATTATCATTACTATAACTATTAGATTTATAAAATCCTCTTCCACCTCCATTGTATAAATCATTTGAAATGCTGGGTTTAGGGGCTTCTTGATTAAATCCAATCTCTTTAACAAATTGAGAAGGGATATTGTATCCTTTAGTAGCAAAGGAATATCCACCTTGTGAAGATAAGAAAAGTTGTTTTTTAGCTCTAGTAATGGCTACATAACACAATCTTCTCTCTTCTTCAATACCTTTATTTCCTCTCTCTATAGCATGTCCAGTTGGAAAAATATTCTCATCCAAGCAAACCACAAACACATATGGAAATTCCAAACCTTTAGAGACATGTGCAGTCATCAATAATACTTTATTGTTATCTTTGATTTCATCTTGAGCACTTTGAAGAGCAGCATCGATCAAGAATTCTTCTAGCGAATTTTCTAATAAATTTCCTTCTTCATCAAAATTATCACTCTCCATGTAATTTCCGAGCAATCCAATTAAAGTACGAACGTTTTTCATCCTAGTATTCTGCTCGTTAGTATCCAAACTATTCTTGTCTTCTTTTGTATCTATATCATTAACATATTTTTTAAAGCCAATATTATTGAGATAGTGATCGATCACATCTTTTACTTCTTCAGGTTTAGCTTCCTTTAATTGATTGACCGTTTCATCATAAACTGTTTTAAATTCTGTAAGTCTATCGATTAAAGTGGGCTTTAAAGGAATCTCATCTAGATTTTCTATACATGTTTCAAAGTTACTCTTACCCAATCTGTTTGCTGTTTCTTTTATAATCTCATAAGAAACTGCTCCTATTCCTCTACTAGGGGCTTTCAAAACTCTAAAGAATGAATAATCATCTTTAGGATTTACTAATAACTTCATATAGGCCAGAGCATCTTTGATTTCAGCACGGTCGTAGAATTTAAGGCCACCATAAACAGCGTATGGGATTTTATTTCTAGTCAATGCATGTTCGAAAGGTTGAGATAAATAGTTAGATCTATAAATAATGACTATATCTTTATATTCGACACCATTTCTGTGTAACTCGAGTATTTTATTTATTACCAAACTAGCTTCGCTATCACTGGAATTGCAAGGAGTAAATGTTACATCCTTTCCCTCCTCTTCATTAAAAGCTCTCAGGCTCTTATCCAATCTATTGGAATTGAATTTTATCAGCATATTAGCCTTATCCAAGATTTGTTGAGTAGATCTGTAATTCAAATCCAAAGTCACTGTTTGTAAATCAGGAAAATCCTTAGGTAATGAATTTTGAATCAAATTACTATCAGCTCCACGCCATGTATAAATAGTCTGGTCTGGATCACCAACAACTGTCAATGATGTATGACTAGACAGCAAATGCTTAACAAGCTTATACTGAACTGCATCAATGTCCTGGAATTCATCGATTAGATAAGCGTCGAATTTTCTATGCCATCTCTCTCTTACCTCAGGATAATCATCCAAAATTTTCGCTGTATACATCAAAAGATCATCAAAATCCAATGAGTTATTTCTTTTTAGCAAGTTTTGATATTTCTTATAGCAATCAATAATTTCTTTTGGAGTAGCTGGGCCAAATGAAGTAAACATGCTTTCATTAACTTCATCGGGAAAAATGCCTTTGTTCTTAAAAAATCCAATCTTTTTTGTAATGTCAGATCTTATATCTTTATCATCTGGAATATGTAAATCTAAAAAGACATGTTTAAACAACTCTTTTTGCATTTCATCATCAGCTACACTAAACTGAGAATTGAAGTCTTTTAAAAGTGCACATTCTCTTCTTAAAAATCTATAACAAAAGCCGTGGAAAGTTGCTATCAATGGTCTATGAGCAGTTAATGGAGTGCCATTATCTTTCATAATCTTATCGACTCTTTCTTCCATTTCCTTAGCCACTTTATTGGTGAATGTAATAGCCACAATTCTAGATGGATTTATTTCATTCTCAGAAATCAAATAAGCTATACGATAAGTCAAAACTCGTGTCTTACCAGTACCAGCACCAGCGACAATTCTCAAATGTCTAGCAGTCGAACAGCACGCCTCATATTGGCGTTCATTTAATAAGCCTTTAAAATCAATTCCCATATGTTAAAACCAGCTGTGAAATTATATCAAAAAACAAGCCTTTTTGATTTTGATAAGGCTATTATCTAAAATGAAAACGAAAAAATAGTTTTCAGTCATTATTTAAGCTATAATTCACTATTTACAACTTACCAACAATAGTAGCATTGCTAAGTTGAAAAAGGTCAACACAGATGCTACTTAATCGTAATTCCAAAGATTAGAGCAATACTCGGATAAATCATCCATCGGTTTCTTATAAATGTCCTTATTATTAGACATTAAATAATCGAACATATTCATTTTCTCTTCAAAATAGATGTTGTTGAGCGGAAAACCACCTGACAATTTTAAATTATCGACTGTTTTTTGATTAGCTAAAAATAGGCTATCTTTTTCAAATGATTGAACCATTATTTTAGCTTTACAAGACACTAAACTTCTAGCACAGTCAATAGAAGAACCGGTCTTTTGAAACAAAATTGAATTTTGATAATTTGGGCCATAAATAGTAGACAACAACTTTTGTCTATAATTTATAGAAGAGCCATTGGAATCTATATTTTCATTGAATTCTCTAATATCAGTTATAGGAGAAATCAAAGCAATTCCTTTGTAATCTATATTCAAGCTTTCATTTCCAAACAAGGATTGAAATGCTGGAGAATAATTTGATGCAAAGCTCAGCATTCCAAGTTGAGCACCAAATCCAGAACATAAAAGTCCTATTCCTTTATAGGGAGAACCTAAATCTTTGAAATTAAATTTCGTCCATTTGAGAGCTAGATAAATATCTTCCATCACTGCTTTAATACTTCCGATGTTTCCTGAGACTAATGAAGGTGCAACAATAGTAAAACCTCTCGAAGCTAATTCTTTTAAGAAATCCAAATCAAATGAATTATCGTTAGATGACCAGATGTCGTGATGAATATAAAAAAGTACTTTATTTGTTTTGTCTTCCGGTCCGAAGAGCACGTGAAGATTTCTCACTCTATTACTTAGAGGAGCGTATTCGAAGGTATCTAATAAGACTTTGTTTCCCATATAGGTCCTCCTACATTAACTTCTACCTATATTTTAACAAAGTTGTTTATTTTGTTAATAGCAATATTTATTATATTTATTCAAATATTATAATTCTAATTCAGGACTTAAAATTTCTAAGGATAACCAAGGAATTTCTTCATGTGCTGATTCTTCTATTTCATTTATTGTAGTTTCATTATTTATAATTGCTGAACTAATGAATTGTAATTGATTGATTTGATCTTGATCATATCCCAAATCAATCATTGTATTATTTATTTTATCTTTACCATCGTTTCCATAGAATTTAAACAATGAAATATAAACAAATTGATTAAAACTATTTATTGAAGATTGATAAATTATAGAAAGATCTCTTTCCGCTTGAATCATTTCTTTTACATTTTCCATCTCATCTATTAGACTACAGAATTTCTCACTTTCTCCTCCATGATCGTTCTCATCAGAATACACCATTAAATCATGGACTTTTCCAAATACTTCATACATGAGACGAAGACTAGAATCTAAGTGTGAATATCTTCTCATTTCAAGCATGATAAATACGATTTCATTCAATATTTTTATCTCAGTTTCTAGATTACCATATTCTTTATTTTTATAAATTTTCTCGAATTCCTGTTTGCATTTATCAATCGTTTTAAGAAAGTCATCACCGACTGAAGTTATTAAATCATTCAATATGATAATGATAGCAATATCGGGAATGTCCAATTTAACAATCTTACGTGATAAATCGAATAAGACATAAGAATAATTAATTGCATCTAATATCAATTCTTTAGTCATTAATGAAGGTGAACTTAAATACTTTTTAAATCCTTTTTTATACTTCTTCATACAATACTCTCTAATAGATTTAATGATCATTAAAGAAAAATAATTGATGATATATTTATCTTTTTTATCGTTGATTTCACCCGTGAGATATATCATTCCATTTCGCCAATACCTCATAGCCGCAGTCAATTTCCCTTTGAACAAAATATCATGTCCTTTCACATATAAAGCGTAAGGATTCATAGCATCTAAAGAAAGAATATCATCAGCATATGAAGTCATCATCTTCATATCAGTTTCACTCATCATCTTATCAAGAGCCATATTCATGAAGTCAATCTTAGATTCGCTGAAGACTGAATAATGGTAACCACAATTTCTACATACAAATACTCCACTTGCTTTATCTAAGCAATCACATCTACAAAACAAACACTTTAAATTCATTATTATTTCCTGCCTTCTCTTATTTATGAAATTAAAAGTTTATTATTTCACTCTTATTTATTGTTTTTTATCAATATTAGCACTCTTGTATAAATTATTTTGCTTGTAAATCAATTGTAAAGATTATTTTAAAATCTATTTATATCGACATAAGTTGTTATATTAATTTACCTTATATGAATATTAAATTTTAAGAATTATTATTTTTTTAGATAATATAATTGCTATGGAAAACTATGATGTTCAATTATCAATTTTCAACTCTCAAAGTTCAAAAATGGATTATAATAAATAAGTTATTTTAAAAATCGGGGTGCAACATGGTTAAGTACATTTTTGTCGTTGGTGGTGTTATCAGTGGTATAGGTAAGGGTATCACTGGATCATCCATCGGTATGTTGATGAAGTCTAGAGGATATGATGTCTTCATGCAAAAACTAGACCCATATCTCAATGTCGATCCTGGAACAATGAATCCTATTCAACATGGTGAAGTTTACGTAACTGAAGATGGTTTTGAAACTGATTTGGATTTAGGACACTATGAAAGATTTACAGACACTGCTTTTGATCGTCGCTCTTCTGTAACTATGGGACAAATCTATTCAACGGTATTAGCCAAGGAAAGACATGGTGACTTCCAAGGACATACTGTCCAAGTTATTCCTCATATAACCAATGAAATAAAGTCTCGTTTCTTCCGTGAAGCCACACCTAATCCAAATAAAACGACTATTTGTATTATAGAAATCGGTGGAACTATTGGTGATATCGAATCTCAGCCTTTCTTCGAAGCTATTCGTCAATTCAAGCATGAAATAGGATATCAAAACGCTATAATCGTCTGTACTACACTAGTTCCATATATCAAAGCTAGCGGTGAACTAAAAACAAAGCCTACACAACAAGCTATACGTACTCTTCAATCCGTCGGATTAAGAGCAGATATTATTGCTTGTAGAAGTGAAGTTGCTTTGGATGATGAAATAAGAGACAAGATTTCATTGTTCTGCGACGTTCCTTCAAATCACGTCTTCGATAATGCAGATGTCCCTACCGTATATGAAGTTCCTCTAATCTTGGAAAAGCAGGGAATAGCCAAAGCTATTCTTGAATCCTTAGGATTACAAGACAATGTAGTTCCTAATCATGTAAGATGGGATAAATTAGTAAAGAACATAATCTCTCCTGCTCATAGAGTATCAATCGCTATGGTAGGAAAATATATGGATTTACATGATTCTTATCTTTCTGTAGTCGAAGCTTTAAGACATGCCGGCGCAGCAAATAACACTAAAGTTGACATCAAGTGGATCGAATCTGAAACTTGCGAAACTGGAGATTTAAATCAAATATTTGATGGGGTAGATGGAGTCTTAATTCCTGGTGGATTCGGAAAGCGTGGAACGGAAGGTATGATCAATACCGTAAAGTATGTCCGTGAGCATAACATTCCTTTTTTAGGTCTTTGTCTTGGAATGCAGATTGCTTCAATTGAATTTGCTCGTGATGTATTAGGATACACCGATGCAAACTCAACTGAATTAAATCCTGACACAAAGCATCCTGTTATCTATTTAATGCCCGATCAAATGGGTGTCGTAGATATGGGAGCTACCATGCGTTTAGGAGCATACCCTTGTGAATTGGCCAAAGGAAGCTTAGCTGAAAAGCTCTATAAGACTGATAATATTTCAGAAAGACATCGTCATCGTTATGAGTTTAACAACGCATATAAAGATGAATTCAAAGAACATGGAATGAATGTTTCCGGAATTTATCCTAAGAAAGGAATTGCAGAAATCATCGAGCTTGAAAATCATCCTTTCTTCATTGCAACTCAAGCACATCCTGAATTCAAATCTACTTTATTAAATCCTCATCCTTTATTTGTTGGATTTGTTAAAGCTAGCCACGAACATAAGAATCAAAGAAAATTAGCAGAGAAAAACAAAGCTCAATAATTTAAAAGGTCACTTCGGTGGCCTTTTAAAAATCCCAAGAATCATAAATATAAAGTCTAGCTTTAATGTGTTATTATTTAAAAGTTAGAGTGCAAAAACAATTTAATAAAATGATAAAAAAACAATCAAATGATTCATATACATTTAACTTTTCAAAAATAGAAGATGAATCTGACATATTAAAAGCAGAGCAAGAAGAGTTGGACAATCAGCCTTCGATATTCAAGCAAAACTATGGACTGATGTCATTGGGATTTGCTTTAATAATATTGGCTATAGTTTTATTAGTCTTAACTATTAAATCTCAAGATTCTTTAATAGCTATGATAATCTTCACTGTATTGAGTTTCATAGGTGGATTCATTCTATTGATTATTCCATTCTTAACATCAAAATACAGATTATGTTCTATACCTTTAATAGAATTAGCGGGAAATGATATTTTCGATGATTTTCATTTCTTGACCACAGACAATACTTTTGATAAAGCTTTACAAACGTCCTTCGGCTCAGTTTTCTATGATAAATTGACTGAGAAAAAGGAATTAGAAGTATTAAAAGGAAAATACAAGGACTATTCTTTTACCACATATGACTTTAAAGCTTCTAATCAGTCTATTTCATCTATTCAAAGTAGAATGGAAGGAACTTTGATAAGAATAAGATTTAATACTGGCGTATTAAAACCATCGTATGCAACCACAAACAACCTATCCGATTTCTTCTTGCCATTAGAAAAACTATCGATAGGTGGTGATGGTATGACCTATTTCGGTGATTCTAAGGATGATTTAAACAATCATATAGATATTAAAAAAATCAAAGATTTAGATCAATTGACAATTCTATCAATCGATCAAAATGGAATATCTGTTTTATTATTTGGAAAAACAATGGATATAAGAAGAATAAAAAAAGGTGAAGTATCACAAGAGAGTTATGAAAATCTCTGTCTAAACTTCAACCCTTTATTAACAGTATTAAACTCTATTCATTAGTCGAATAAGACTTTCCACCATCGAATCCGGATATATGCATATAGCCGGATTTTTTTAATATATTCAATACCATCCAATAAATAATGATTTTAATAGGAGCTTCTATCCACATAAATATCAGGTTATTGAATACACCATAGAAATAAGGAAGACTCATAGTTAAAGAATTCCAATAAGGAAGAAGGCAAATAGAAACGAGTAAAGCAGATGTGATATAAAATGAATAGATGTCTATAAAAGAATAACCTTCTTTTGCCTTTAAAGCATCGGGATTTACACATACTTTTTTACCTCTAAACAACTCATATCTAGGTAATTCATTTCTACTTATATATTTTTCTTTTCCAATGAACTTAGCTAACAACAAAATAACTATAAATGAAACCATTGATAAAGCTATAAGGCCAAAAGTAATTCCTAATCTAATTCCATCATCAAGTATTAACTCATACTTAAAGTTTGTCTTTCCATTCGAATAAGAAGTATGAGTATACAAATAAGTAACAGCAATGATTAAACTTACAACATTTAATACTATAGAATAAATGAATTCAATTCTTTTCTTACCATTTAAAATTTTTGATATTACCCAAGGAATAAGACCTATAATTGCAGCGTCTATCGTATATCCAAAGAAATACGCACCGACAGGAAAAGCAGTGGCACCAATCAGATCAGCCCCCGCTCCTACAACCATTCCCCAAATAGGTCCACAGACTAAAGAAGTAATTATGGTAGGTAAATTTCCGAGACTAAATCGCATAGAAGGCATTCCGCCAAGTGGTATATAAATAGAGATAAAACGAGCAAAAACAATTGACAACCCCATCATAAAAGCTGAGATTGTCATCTTCTTAAGAAAGTTTATAGCCTTGATTTTATTAGAAGTTTTGGCTCTTGACGACATCGTTGAGCTTCCTCTTTATGTCTCTTTCTTTTATAGTTTCTCGTTTATCGAAATTCTTCTTACCTTTTCCCAAGGCTATCTCTATTTTTACTCGGCCTTTCTTAAAATACACTTTAGTAGGAACTACCGTAAATCCGTTTTGTTTCACTTCTCGCATAAACTTATCTATCTGATATTTATGAATCAATAATTTTCTATCTCTTAAAGGTTCATGATTGAATATATTTCCAAACTTATATTCTGGAATATTCATTCCAACAACGTAGGCTTCTCCACCTCTAAAATCGATAAAAGCCCCATTGATAGAGCAGTGACCTGCTCTCATCGACTTCACTTCAGTTCCAGTCAATGACATTCCAGCCTCAAGAAAATCTGAGAGGAAATAATCAAAATGAGCTCTCTTATTTGAAGCTATTAATTTAATTCCCGAATTTTCTTGTGCCATATATATACCTCGACTCTAAAAAACAATTCTAGTTATTTGAATTTGATGAATTATCGTTTCCACCATTATTGTTATACTTAGATTTATCGCTATTGTAATTTCTGCTATCGTATGAATGGTATCCTTTTCTATCATTATTACGGCGATAAGATCCTCTGCTGTCATCTCTTCCGTGACCATAGCCACCACGTCTGTCATCGGAATGACCATAATGTCCATGTTCATTATCATGGTGTCCATAGTTACTATGTCCATATCCTTCTTTTCTATCAGAATGTCCATAGCTTCCTCTATTGTCGTCCTTATGGAAACTCCTATGTTCACCATCCCTATTATCATCCCTATGATATGAGTGATATCCACCTCTATCTCTGTTAAATCCACCTTCTCTTCTGTCAGTTGAATATCTTCTCTCACCGTAATTGTTATTAGAAGCTTCTTCGGAAGAATTGTTCTTCTTATCTATATCGACTGCATAATCGCTGTTCAAAGCTTCACGATTGTATACGTGATATCCTTTTCCACCTCTGTTATCAGCACCACCTTTTGATGCTCCACAAAATCTTGAGAAAGTAGATCCACCGAATTTTCTTGGTCCACCAGCCATACGATAATCTTCATGATGTTGTACAAAGAAAGGAGCTTTAGTGATGACTGTAACATCGTTCTTCTTCAAAGCTTCCAACATCTCAGGAGTCAAATTGACTTCGGACTTCTCCCAGAAGAAAGGAGTACAGAAAGTTATCTTTCTTCTCGAGACATCACATTGGAAAATATCGACATCGATTTCATCACCGATATTAAATTCTCTCTTTGAATCTTTACCCATTGCATTAAGATGCTTCTCATCATAATAATAATGATCATCATCAACATATTCAAAAGGAAGAAGTCCTTCGATTCCATTATCCAAACGAATGAACATTCCATAGTCTACCAAGGATACGACTGATCCGTGGAATTGTTGTCCGATACGAATAGACATATATTTAGATGACTCGAGATCATCGACACTTCTTTCAATTTTTTGAGCACGTTTTTCATCGGCTGATAAATCATCGCCAAGATTTTTCATCATGTCATATCTAGCTTCCTCATCATATGGCTTCTTATTGAAGACATAATCATGTAGTGTGCGATGAACGATCGTATCTGGATAACGACGAATAGGTGAGGTGAAATGCAAGTATTCAGGTTCAGCTAATCCGAAGTGTCCGACTTCGTCAGGTGAATAGCGAGCTTTTGCCATTGATCTAAGCATAACTAATGAGACTACTTTCTTAACATTCTCATCTTGAATTCTATTAAGGAATTGAGAAAGAGTATAAGCATTAACTTCCAATGGGAAATCTCTAAACAAACCAAGCTTCTTCAAGAAAGTCTTCAAAACATCGAGTTTCTCTGTAGGTGGATTCTCGTGAATACGATAAAGAGTAGGAATATTTAAAGCATGAATATGCTTAGCAACCTCGCAGTTTGCAATGATCATCATATCCTCGATCATCATCTCTGCAATATCTTGAGTCTTTGTTTGGACATCGATAGGAAATCCATGTTCATCCAAAGTAAAGTGAAGTTCGACCGAGTCCAACTTCATAGCACCTTGACTAGTTCTTCTAGAACGTATTGCATCACCAGCTTCCTTAAGAACATCAAGCATGCCTTGAATTTCAAGACTGAGATTATCAGCTGTTCTATTCTTGTACCATTCATTTACTTGTCTGTAAGTCAAACGTCCATGAGAACGGATAACTGAAGGATAGATGTCACTCTTTATAACCTTTCCATCTCTTCCAACCTGCATTCTACAAGTAATAGCTAAGCGATCCACATTAGGATTCAAAGAGCAGATTCCGTTTGATAATTCGACAGGCAACATAGGTACGACACGATCAGCTGTATAGATTGAAGTTCCTCTCTTTTGAGCTTCTTCATCTAGAGGATGACCAGGCTTTACATAGTGAGCGACATCAGCAATGTGTACACCTATTTCCCATCCATATTCAGCTCTTTTAGCAGATACAGCATCATCGAAATCACGAGAATCATCGCCATCTACAGTGACGACGCATTCTTCTCTCAAATCGGTTCTATCAACATAATCTTCAGGTTGAAGAGTTTGAGGAATAGCCTTAGCTTCATTCAATACTTCTTCAGGGAAGTGAATAGGTGCATCATTATCAGCAATAATTTCAGAAATATCGGCTCCCACTTCTCCAGCCTTGACCAACATTTTATCGATTCTAACATCGATTTCAGTAGGCTTTCTTTCCAAAATTGTTGCACTGCAATAATCACCGATTCCAACATTCTCAGCACAATTCTCAACAACTTTAACCTTGACTTGTGCTGCTTCAAGATAAGGTATAACCAATGTAGACTCACCTTCAGTCTCCAAACGATAATTACCTTTAATCTCTTCTACAGGCTTAAGAGTTGCGACAAATGTACAATTTCTAGGACCGAATTTATCTATATCTACATAAACATAAACATAATCGCCTAAAAGCAATGTCATTGCATCAGCACCGCTCAAACGAACATCCATATGATCTTCACGAAGTAATCTCATATAGACAAATGAAGCTTTCTTCAATACTACTTGGCAGAGATGCAATCTATCGTGTTCTATATCTCTATATTTATCACCATCGTAACAAACTAATCCTGAAAATATCAAATCCTTCATAATTCTAATGAATGTTTCATTAGATACAGGTGATAAGTTCATCAATTCTTCTGGCGTTTTATCGCCTTCTCTCAATGCATCCAAAACCTCTTCTTTGGTCATGTTTTTTCCCCCTATGTCTTTCCTAGCTCGCTAGGGACCTTAAATTATTTATTATTTCAACTTTATAATTATACGCTACATAACAAATTGAGATACAAAAAAGCGAAATCATACCTCTTTATATATGTATTTTTCTATGAAAAAAGCTGCAGTGAAATTCTGCAGCTTAAGTCTATTTACTAATCTTTCTTGAATAATTTCATTATCTTGGTAGGGATGCTTTCTTCTTTATTTGTAGGATTCTCATTCTTCAATCCTTCTCCGATAAATCCAATTCCGTATCCGGCATCACCGAGATGAACCGTAAATAATGGTCCAACTCCATCGAATACAGTGTAATCCAAGTCTGGATATAAATCAGTCACTTTCTTTATTAAATTGTTAGTCAAATCATCCTCACCCATATGCACAAAAGACATATAGACATGTTTGAACTTATTCATAGCTTCTGCAATTTTATCTAAGAAATACTTATCGACATCATTGAATGTTCTTACTTTTTTCTCAGCCTCTAAACTGCCTTTAGTTTCATTTATTCCAATAATAGGTTTAATCTTCAAGAAAGCTCCGACAATAAATGAAAACCTAGATAATCTTCCGCCTTTATACAAAGGTTCAAGTGTCGACAATGTCCAACATTCATGGAATGTAGGAACTATTTCTTTTGCCTTAGCAACCACTTGCTCAAAGGTAAAACCTTGCTCTGAATATTTAGCGAGAATCATTACTAACAAAGCTAAACCGTAATTAGCTTCAAACAATTCCAAAACGACGACATGTTTTTGCTTTTCCTCGTCTAACACTTGTCTTCCCATCACAGCAGATTCATAAGTGTGCGAGATGGATTTATTCATAGGTAATACAAGAATGTCCTTGTACCCTTCATCAAAAAGTTTCTCGTAGGCTTGAGCAAATTCAGCAGGTGATGGACAAGCTGAATGCACATTTTTGTTTTCTTTTAAGGCCTGAGCTATTTCTTCAGAAGTCCATTCATTTTCAGGCTTATTCAAATTATCGACAGTTATAGAAAGAGAGACTTTTTCAACTCTAACTGCATCAGTTATATCTTTATTTAATGCTGTAGTAGAATCTACAACGAATGCATAATCTTTATTTTGAAACATGGCTTTTACTCCTTCTCTAAAATCCATATATATATATCATACTTTAAAAAAAGAGTTTTTTCTATTCTATGGTTTTAACAACTCAAAAAGAATACCATTAAAGGATTTATAATAAAAATAGAAATTGTTTTAAGCTTTGTATGATTTTTGTGGCACAATAATCTTTGAGAAAGAGAGAACGAAATGGGAAAACTAAGAGACTTAACTGAAACAATCGTATCTTCATGGGCTTTTCCCGCTCTTTTTGGAATTCTCAGTTTCTTTGGATGGGTCACCAAATTTGCTTGGCCTTTCGCAATAGCAGAAGCTATTCTTTGCTTCCTTCCTTTAATAACTATGACAGGAAGAGCTTATCAAGCTCCTTTAATCATGTTTGTTCCAATAATATCTGAGAACATTTCTTTTTCAAATATTCCTGTATATTGTTACATAGTACTAATAGCTTATGTAGCTTCATTAGTTGCTTATATAGCAATAAATAGATGTAAATTCAAAACATCTTTTCCTTTTTTTGCTTTCCTATCTTTAATTCTAGTCTTCCTCATATCTTGCATCATAAGCATAGTTATAACAGAGCAATATGTTTCAAGTGCTATATTCTTCGTCATCGGAATGTTATTAGTTTTGATGATAGCAACACTAAACTGCGATGTTATGGAAGAACACAAGGATAGTTTTTCCTATCTATCAAAATGCTTAGCAATGCTATCAATTTTGATATCATTAGAAATATTCTCATATTATATTTGGAACCCCAATGACTTATTTGCTGAGACTTTCCAACTTGGTTGGGCAAATACAAAGTCGATGGTTTCAACAATCATGACTCTTTGCTTGGCTTCATATGGAACTCTTATATTTCATAAAAAGATTGAATCTATCACCTCAATAATTTCTTTGATCGGAATCTTATTGCTAGCAAATCCATCAGGGCTATTAACTATGATCATCGGATTCATTCCTTTGATTTTGATTTCCTTTAGAAGTTATGGAAAAGCTTATCCTTATATAAGCCTAGGTTTGTGTTGCTCATTCGTAGCTATATTTGCAATTCTATTAGGATATGTATCTGGATTTAGAGAATTGTTTATCGAATCGATCAAATCATTAAACCCATCAGCATCGATCAATTCACAACTATACAACTATGGAATAGATGGATTCAAATCAAATCCATTGTTCGGTCCATCAGCACAAGGATTAGTAGGAACATTTGCTGGTTCAACTACATTAGAAGGAACTATAACACCTTTAAGAAACACATTAGTAACTACACTATATATGGGTGGAACAATAGGGCTTATCGCTTGGATAATATGTGAGATATCAGTTTATTCGACTTGTTTCTTAAGAAAATCTCAAGATAAGTGGGTTTTCTTATTCATGCTTTTAGTTTCAGATTTCATAGGAATTACTGATAACTCTTTATTCAATTTATATTTTCTCGGTATATATTTGCTCAGCATCTCAGCCTTTCAAAATTCATTTTTATATAACAAAGTCAAAATCAACGATAGATATTATTCTTTAACTACCAAAAATAATTATTGATATATAAATTTATATATTAGATAGATTTTTAGATTCAAAAAGCCGCATCGCTGCGGCTTATTTATTTAGTCCTTCTTAGGAGCAGGAATTACATCACAGCCCATGTATTTTCTCAAAGGCTCAGGGATTGTAATAGATCCATCAGCATTTTGATAATTTTCCAAAACAGCTGCGACTGTTCTTCCAACTGCTAATCCAGATCCATTTAATGTATGGACCAATTCAGGCTTAGCATCTTTGCTTCTCTTGAAACGAATTGACATTCTTCTAGCTTGGAAGTCTGTATCGTTAGAGCAAGAAGAGATTTCCTTATAGGAATTATATGAAGGAAGCCAAACTTCGAGGTCGAAGCATTTGGCTGCTGAGAATCCCACATCACCGGTAGAAAGACATACACGACGATAAGGAAGTCCCAAAGCTTCGAGAATAGATTCAGCTTCTCTAGTCAAATGCTCAAGTTCATTGAATGAATCCTCAGGCTTTGCAAATGTGACAAGTTCAACCTTTTGGAATTGATGCTGACGAATGATACCACGAGTATCACGTCCTGCCGCACCAGCCTCAGCTCTAAAACATGAAGAATAAGCGCAGAATCTAACAGGAAGTTCTTCATTAATGATTTCGCCACGATAATAATTTGTAACAGGAACCTCTGCAGTAGGAATAAGCCAGAAATCACCTTCAGTTTGATTGTCTACGTGGTAGGCTTGATCCTTAAACTTAGGAAGCTGACCTGTTCCAGTCATAGTCTCAGTATTGACCATATAAGGGGGAAGAATTTCAGTGTATCCATGAGATGTGTGGTAGTCGAGCATGAAAGCAGCACAAGATCTCTCAAGTCTAGCAAACAATCCTTTATAGAAAGTGAAACGAGGTCCAGCGACCTTGACTCCTCTTTCAAAGTCGAAATCACCATCAGCCAATCCTAAGTCCCAATGAGATTTAGGTTCAAAGCCTTCAGCCTTGAAGTCTCTAGGTGTTCCCCAGTATTTAACAGCTTTATTGAAAGAATCATCAGTTCCTATAGGAAGTGAAGGATCGGGAAGGTTAGGAGTCTTCAAAAGCATTTGACGAATCTCTTCATCCAATTCCAGAGCTAATTTATCATCAGCTGCAATCTTGTCCTTAGATTCACTGACTTTCTTTTTCAATTCGTTAGCTTCTTCAATCTTTTTTTGAGCCATCAAAGCACCGATTTGCTTTGAAGCTGAATTTCTCATAGCCTTCAAATCATCTCTTTCCTTGATAGCTGCATTTCTCTTGTTGACCAACTCAGGCAACTGTCTTAAATAGCTGTAATCACCATTACGGGTGTTCAGTCTTTCGATAACCTCATCGAGGTGTTCGATTACATAATTTTTATCAAGCATGGGTTTCTCTCCTCTTTGCAAATAATTAGTATAAACTACTTCTCTTCTTTCGGCGAAACGATTTCATTTTTTATAACATCGATAAACTTATGATTCTCGTCATTTTTTATCTTCGTCAATAAATCAGAACTAGCCACATCAGATATAGGGTTATGCTTTAAGTCTTGAAGAGATTCATAGATTCCAACTGGAGATTCTTCTGTAGCAATGAAGTCAGTTCCAGCTTGAATCTCTGTTCCGACCAAAGGAATATCTACAGCCAAGATTGGAACATTAGATGCTATAGCATCAAGAATTACAATCATGTCCATAAACCATCTCTCAAGAATTACAATCGCACTAGCCGAAGCAATTCCTGATGGATACAATTCGTCTCTCATTCCAATTTCATAATACAAATTAGGAATCTTTTCAGTTATCCATCTATGTTTCAAAGAACCAGATGATATGTCGACAAACACAAACGTGACCCCAGGAACCATTCTAGCTAGAGACTGAGCCTTCTTGAATGAATCGGTGCAACCTAAAACGATAATAGAACGAGAATCATTGGAAATTCCGAAATACTTATTAAAAGTTGTTTTTTCTAAAGAAGATATGGATGTTCTTTGATTCATCGGCTTTGAAAACCAACTAATACTAATAGGTGTAACTAAGCTAGATTTCTTCAAGAACTCCATTTGGCCTTTGGTTTCTACACAAATCAAATCGACCTGGTTCAAGCTCTTTATATTGGTCAATATCAATTCATTTTTCTTCTTTTTGAAATTGGCATGATCACCGAAAGGAATTGCGATAATCTTTTTATTGAATTCTTTAGCAGCACTTCTAACTTTAGAGAACAGCTTTAGAGTAACCAATAAAATTACATCACAACTTTCAATATCCTTATAGTCTGTGACAATTTCAACATTTTCGCTTCTCAAATAATCTCTCAAAAAGTTAACCGTAGGAAATTTTCCGACATCTTTAGTGTCCTTCTTATAGGCTAAGAAAACTCTTAAAGTTTTATCAGATATCATCATCTTCTCCTGAGCCTTCATCAGATCCACCATCATCCTCAGATCTATGCAACATTTCAGTTAAAGCTGCATCAATCTTATTTTCTGATTCTTCTTGTTCTTCTTCCTTAGCAGCTTTTTCATCGCTTTCTTTAGCTGAGGTATCGATTGATTCATCAGAAGGAAGAATAGAAATAGAAGCGATATTTTCATTGTCTCTCAAAGTGACTAGCTTAACGCCTGATGTGTAACGTCCATGTGTAGGAAGTTGTGTTAAAGATGTGCGCATCAAAGTACCACCATCGGTGATAATAAGAATTTGCTCATCGCCATGAACGACACCCATGGTAACCAAGCCACCGGTTCTATCGCTTTCCTTCAATGTCTTTACACCCTTGGCTCCACGAGATGTCTCTCTATATTCATCGATAGGTGTGAGTTTGGCAATACCCTTACTAGAAACAGTCAAAACCATATTTCCTTCTTTTGATGTTGCAAGACCTATAACCTTACCACCATCGAGGTTGACACCTTTGACACCAGTGGCTGTACGTCCCATCGAACGAACATCGCTTTCATCGAACATACATATTTTTCCATTAGATGTTCCTATCAAAATCTTTGCCGATCCATCAGTAGCTTTGACACTGAACAACTCATCACCTTCACGAACATTGAGTGCAATCTTTCCAGCTTTGTTGATGTATTCGTATTCTTCGACTGAAGTTTTCTTAATAATTCCATTATCGGTTACAAACACTAGATACTTTTGGTCGTGTGCATCGACTGACAATATTTCAAGGACACGTTCATCTTTAGCAAGACTCAAGAAGTTGATAACTGGAATTCCTTTAGAAGTTCTACTTCCTTCAGGAATTTGATATCCACGTACTCTATAGACTTTTCCAACGGATGTGAAGAACAATACGTCTCTCTTAGTTCTAGAAAGAGTCAAGATAGAAACTTCATCATCATCCTTAGTGGTCATTCCAGCGACGCCGATTCCACCACGATTTTGCATCTTGAACTCATCAGGACTCATTCTCTTGATGTATCCATTCTTTGTCAAAGCGATGAGTATAGACTTATCGGCAATCAAGTCTTCATCTTCTTCACTTGTGACGATATCAGAGATTTCTGTTCTTCTATCATCACCGAACTTATCAGAAATTTCCTGCATTTCTTTCATTAAAACAGAATCTAGATATGCAGCATCAGAAAGGATGTGATTGTATTCGAGCATATCCTTTTCATGACCGGCTTTTTCATCTGAAAGCTTATCTCTTTCAAGTCCAGTTAATTTTCTCAAAGTCATGTCGAGAATAGCTTTAACTTGTTCATCATCAAAGTTAAATCTCTCTTTCAATTTGACGCTGGCTTCTTCTTGAGTTTTGGACCCACGTATCAAAGAGACTACTTCATCGACATTGTCACAAGCTTCAATCAATCCATCCAAAATATGATTTCTTGCTTTAGCTTTATCTAAGTCGAATACAGTTCTACGTCTCACTACTTCTCTTTGGAACTCTATATATAATTCCAAAGCTTGTTTCATATTCAAAACACGAGGTGTTCCTCTATCCAAAGCCAACATATTGACTGGGAATGAAGATTGAAGCTTTGTATATTTGAATAAATGATTCAAAACTATATCGACATTGGCATTTTTCTTCAATTCGATAGTGAACTTAGTTCCAGTCTTTTCATCGGAATAGTCTGCAATGCTTTGAATGTCTTCCAAAGTCTTATTTGCACATAATTCCATAATGGATTTAGCCAACAATTTCTTATTGACCATATATGGAACTTCAGTGAAAACTATAGATGTACGACCATCTTTGTTTTGTTCTAAATGATAACGTCCTCTAACTTTGACATTACCGGATCCTGTTTCGAAGTAATGTTTGATTCCACTTCTTCCACAGATGATTCCACCACCTGGAAAATCAGGTCCTTTGATGTATTCCATCAAATCGACAGGTTCCAATGAAGGATTCTTCATCAAAGCAATAATAGCATTGAATGTCTCTCTCAAGTTATGAGATGGGATATTGGTCGCCATTCCGACAGCAATTCCTTGACTTCCATTAATTATCAAATTAGGAATTCTAGCAGGCAATACTACTGGTTCTTGTCCGTCTCCATCATAAGTGTCGACAAAGTCGACTGTATTCTTATACATATCACGGACCATCTGAAGCGACAACTTGTTGAGTCTTGCCTCAGTGTAACGATAAGCAGCTGGATCATCACCATCTTGTGAACCATAGTTTCCATGTCCTTGAACCAACATGTAACGAACAGCGAAGTCCTGTGCTAGACGAGCCATAGCTTCATAAATAGAGCTGTCACCATGTGGGTGATATTTACCCATGACGTCTCCGACGATACGAGCTGATTTCTTAAAAGGCTTATCCGGCCACATACCCATAGTAGCCATGCCGTAGATGATACGACGTGTAACAGGCTTCAAACCATCTCTAACATCAGGAAGAGCACGAGCAGTAATAGTACTCATAGCATAATCGAGAAATGATGTTTTGACTTGGTCATCCAAAGGTGCATCTTCCAATCCACCTTGAATGCCTTCGGCTACGCCTTCAAGGCCTTTTCCTTTAACTTTACTAACCTTCTCTTCTTCCTCTTCTCGATCATCGTTCATAGCCTTCGACATTTCTAAATCGATATCTTCAGGAGAAAGTGTATCTTCTTCGTTTTCGATATCTTTCTTATCTTTATTTTCTTCTGCCATATTTATCTCCTTTCTATCGACTAAATATCGAGGTTCTTAACAAACTTTGCATTGGCTGTGATAAATTCCTTACGAGGTTCAACAGATTCACCCATCAAATCGGTAAGAGCGTTATTCGCAGCTTCTGCATCTTCGACAGAGACTTGTTTCAACTTTCTAGCACCACGAATCATAGTGGTCTGAGCCAATTCAGAAGGATTCATTTCACCTAATCCTTTGTAACGATTCAATGTATATCTAGCATTTTCAGGCAAATGTTTCTTCAATTCAGGAAGCTCTTCTTCACGGAAACAATAGTAATTATGTCCTTGATATCCAAGCTTATATAGAGGAGGAACAGCGATATAGACGTGTCCGCTCTCCACCAAAGGTTTCATAAATCTATAGAAGAATGTCAACAACAATATTTGAATATGAGATCCGTCGACATCAGCATCGGTCATGATGATAACTTTGTCATACTTAATCTTGGTTATATCAAAATGCTCTCCAGATCCTGCGCCAATGCATTGAATCATGTTCATGATTTCAGCATTCTTTTCAATACGCATGACCTGAGCTTTTTCTACATTGAGAATCTTACCTCTCAAAGGAAGAATAGCTTGGGTCTTAGCGTCTCTTCCCTTCTTAGCGGAACCTCCTGCGGAGTTTCCCTCAACGATAAATAATTCTCTTTCTTTAGGGTCTTTGGATACACAATCGGCCAATTTATCGGGCAACGATCCAAATCCCATAGATTTCATCTGAGCGTTCTTTCTCGCTTTCTCAGCGGCTTTTCTACCTTTATAGGCAGTCAATGAACGATCAAAGAACAACTTTCCTTCCTTAGGATGCTCCAAAAGCCAGGTTTTGAGGTTATCACCGACAATAGATGAAGCGTCTTTTCTAACTTCACTGTTACCAAGCTTTCCTTTTGTCTGTCCTTCGTACTCAGGATCCGGATGCTTAACAGACAAAACGACGGTCAAGCCTTCACTCAAATCATCGAAGCTGAAGTTTTCATCGCTATCTTTTAACCAGCCTTTATATTTATAAAAAGAATTCAATTCACGTCCTAAAGCTAAACGGAAACCTTCTACATGTGTTCCACCTTCAGGTGTATTGATATTATTGCAGAATGAACGAATGTTGAATAAAGAGCTTCTAGTAGGCTGTAAAGCACATTCTACGAACACTCCATCCTCAGCACGTCCCTCGAAATAAGGAATTTCTTCGAATAAAGGATTTCTTCCTTGGTTGATATAAGAAACATATTCTTTGATACCACCATCATATTTGAAATCATCTCTTGCGATATCATTAGGATTTCTTAAATCTTCAAGAGATAATTCGAGTCCTTTATTTAAGAAGGCTGTTTGTCTAAGACGATCACGAATAGTCGAATAGTTATAGACAGTAGTTTCTTTGAAAATTGTAGGATCTGGTGAGAATTCAACATCTGTTCCCGTCTTTTCCAATGGGCAGTCTCCGATGATTTCAAGTCCGTTAGATACGACGTGTCCGCCATTTTCAAATCTAATTTGATGAATCTTTCCACCACGATAGACAGTGACAGTCAATTTTGTAGACAAAGCGTTGACAACTTTAGCACCGACACCATGAAGACCTCCAGATACCTTATATCCAGTCCCACCTTCAAATTTTCCACCGGCGTGAAGATCAGTGTATGTAGTTTCGACAGCACTCTTTCCTGTAGCTTTGACTATATCACAAGGAATACCACGTCCATCATCAGTTACTCTAATGCTGTTTCCAGGAAGAATAGAAACATGGATGTGATGGCAATATCCGGCCAAAGCTTCATCAACTGCGTTATCTACAATTTCTCTAACGAGAAGGTGAAGTCCTCTAGATGAAGTGGATCCTATATACATACCAGGACGTTCACGAACAGGCTCCAATCCCTTTAAGACCTTAATATCATCAGCTGTATAGTCTCTCTTAGCTCTGATGGCTTCCTGCTCTTGTTGAGCAGTAACATTTTCGAATTTGACTTCTTCTGAAGAAAAATCTTCAGGTTTGGTCTCATCGATAACCTTCATGGTCTCCTCGGTCTTTTCTTTCATTCCAGGAGCTTGCCTAGATAATTTTGCTATCTTAGCCTGAACCTTTTCCTTCTCCTTGGCTGAGATTTCAGTTTCAATAGCTGTAGTATCCTTTGTTATCTCAATAACATTTCCGTCGGCACCTTTTACTACAGTCTTAACTGCAACTGTAGGATCTTCTTTTCTCTCCTTCTCTAATTCGTCTTTGTTAGCCATTTTATTGACCTCCTTTTTCTTCATCTACAACATCAGACTTTATTTCTATAACATTCACCTTTTCAGCATCCTCATCCAAACTGGAGCCTGAGAGGAGAACTTGTTGAAATCCTTGTATCGTATCTAATAATTTTTTCTGCTTCTCAGTATCCAAATCAGACATCACATCATCGAGAACCAATATTGGATCCTCACCTCTCTTCTCTTTAATCATTTCGGCCAGCGATAAAGTCACCGAAAGAGAAGCTAATCTATTTTGACCTTGAGACCCATACGAGCCTAGAGGTTTGTCGTCCAAGTAAGCCACCAGGTCATCTCTATGGGGACCGATCATAGTCATCCTATGAATTCTCTCATATGATTTCTTTCTATCATATTGAGCAATCATCTTCCTCGTATAGGTCTCCATATCGTCATCCACTATGGTGTTAGTTCTATAAGTGAATCTCAACTTAGAAGAGCTACCGAACAACTGCTGAAAGTATTTGTCTCCTTTAACACCCAATTCTTTTATCAAAGAAAGCCTACTTTGAACTAAAGGAAAACTAACCCTTATAAGTTCATTAGTCAGCACACCAACAATTTCATCATCTGCCATAGTGACGAGAGCTTGATTTCTCTCTCTCAACACTTTTCTATATCTTTGAAGGCTATACAAATATTTAGAATCTATGGAGCTCAATGTTTCATCCATCAATTTTCTTCTCTCCGATGGTTCGTCTTTAAAAAGAAACACTGATTTAGGTTCAAACACCATGGTTAAGACAGTTCCAACAAAAGAAGATAATGTCTTAGCTTTCTTTCCATCCACTTTTATTTGCTTGCCTGAAGTAGTAAGAGTGGCTTCTACTTGTTTAGAATATTTTTCACTCTCACAAGTAAATATGCCCTTTACATATGCTTTAGAACAAGAGTTTCTAATCAAATCTCTATCTGGAGATTTTCTAAAAGATCTAGCGAAAGAAAGATAAGATATAGCTTCCAATAGATTTGTCTTTCCACAGCCGTTTTGACCAGTGATGAAATTCAACCCAGGTTTCAACTGATAAGAAGCTTCTTGAAAGTTTCTCCAGTCTTTAACTTGAATAGAATCTATCTTCATTAAATAACTTTGATAACTAAGTCTTCTACTGTAACAGTATCACCTTTTCGAATCTTAGCACCTCTACGATTTTCGGAATGGTCATTGACTTTAACAGGGTTTTCCGCTAAATAAACTTTAGCTTGTCCACCCTTCTCAAGAACACCGAAAATTTTCAAAATTTGTTCGAGTTTTATATACTCACCTTTAAGTTGAAATTCTTTCTCCATAAGAATTTTAGCCTCCTAAAAATCATGCTTAAAAAGCACGTATATATTATAATATATATAATATAAAATATATATATAAAGATAGGCTACTTTCCATAATATAAGTCTTTATTTTTATTGCTTATATAAAACAAAGACAGAACTATGAGTCTATTCAAATATGCGACAAAATCAGGGGTTAAAGTCTTAATTCCTATAATAAACTATTAGAGAGAAACTCTCTAAAATAAAATGGAGGATTTATAAGATGAAAATTGATGCTTTATCGATATATATGACATTTACAACATTCATAGTTGAATTATGGAAACTTCATAAGTTGACTTTTAGACAAATAGCCACAGAAACAGACCCTAGTATGATTCAAGGACAAATATCGTTGGATCAAGCCTACGAAGAGGAGTTCTCACAGGTCATTCTTCCTTACAACACCAAGGAATATACAATCGACCAGGCTAGAGAAATCCTAATGAAGTATGCGTCCATTTATCCGGAAGTAGTAAAGCATATGAAAGAGTATAAGAAGATGGTCGATGGGGATCTAGAATCCACAATCTCTGAAATCCAATCATCAGATCTTTACAAAGAGAATAAACCATGTGAGAAGGAACTATATGGGGATTTCGATTAAAGCTCATCAAAGAAGTAATAAAATGGAAATAGATGCAACCCTAATATTTCTAACATTTACGAAGTTTATCTATAGTTCGTGATGGTGTAATTAGTGATTGTGGAATCAATAGAATTCCTAGAAAAAATATTGGAGGAATAAATATATATGACTGATGCTATTTCAATTTATTTGACTTTTATAAAATATCTAAAAGAATTAAATAAAAAAGACAAAGAATTAGATTCTATATACGATGAAATGGATCCATTATTAATTGGTGGAGGCATATCATTGGATCAAGCCTACGAAGAGGAGTTCTCCCAAATCATTCTTCCTTATAACACCAAGGAATATACAATCGACCAGGCTAAAGAGATTCTAATGAAATATGCGTCCATATATCCTGTAGTCGTAAAGCATATGAAGGAATACAAGAAGATGGTCGACAACGATTTGGAATCCACAATCTCTGAAATTCAATCTTCAAATCTCTACAAAGAGAAGAAGCCTTATGAAAAAGAACTATATGGGAATTTCGATTAAAGCCCATCAAAGGAGTAATAAAATGGAAATAGATGCAACCTTAATATTTCTAACATTTACGAAGTTTATCTATAGAATGTGGGAGAAACATCCTCGTGTTTTTCGTCAATTAGCGGATGAAACAGATCCTGAGTTTTTAGGCGATGGTCTTTTATTAGACCTAGCCTACGAAGAGGAGTTCTCACAGGTCATTCTTCCTTACAACACCAAGGAATACACAATCGACCAGGCTAGAGAAATCCTAATGAAGTATGCGTCCATTTATCCGGAAGTAGTAAAGCATATGAAAGAGTACAAGAAGATGGCCGATGGGAATCTAGAATCCACCATCTCTGAAATCCAATCTTCAAATCTCTACAAAGAGAAGAAGCTTTATGAGAAAGAGCTATACGGAGACTTCAATTAACTATTAATACTAAGACAATTTAATATATTGTTTTAAGTTGTTAATTTGAGAATTGTTTGATTTAATTTAAAAAGCTATGCACTTGGCATAGCTTTTATATTTACTTAAACAATCTCTTGAATGAGGCTTCTTTAGAAGGCTTGATAGATTGAGATACAGCTTCTTTTTCGGTTGAATCAATTTCGACTTCAGCCACATTAGCTGCAGCTTCTTCCAAAGTTTTACCTTGTTTTAATTGAGCTTTCATCTGCTCTTCGACCTTGGCATCATATGCTTCCTTCTCGGCATTGACGATGTCATCACGCTTCATCTCTTCCTTATATTTTGCTATTTCTTCAGAGTTAGCTAACACCCAGTGACCAGGAACAATCTCTTGGAATGTAGGTTTCTCTTTAGAATAGTCATGCATAGTCTTAGGATCATATTTGATTCTATTTCTATGTCTTTCTAATAAAGGATCAGGACGAGGAATAGCGGAAAGCAAAGACTTTGTATAAGGATGCAAAGGATGTTTAAATAACTCATCGGATGAAGCTAATTCGACCATATCACCGAAATACATGACTGCGATTGTATCACAGAAGTATTTGACGACTGATAAATCGTGAGCGATGAACATGATTGAGAGATTTCTCTTAACCTTCAATTCATTAAGCAAATTGATAATCTGAGCACGAATGGAGACATCCAAAGCTGAGATTGGCTCATCACACAACAAGAGCTGAGGTTCCATAACCAAAGCACGAGCGATTCCGATACGCTGACGCTGACCACCAGAGAATTCATGTGGATAACGAGAACAAAAATCAGGAATCAATCCGACTTCTTCCAAAGCCTCTACAACCTTCTCGTGATTCTTCTTTTTATTGTAAGAACCCTTAATCTTCAATCCTTCCTGAATGATGTCTTCGACAGTCATTCTAGGATCCAATGAATCGATAGGATCCTGGAAGATCATTTGGATTTCGCTCATCAAGCGTTTATCGACATGAGTGTTATCGTAATGAATTTGTCTAATTCTAGCTTCTTGCTGAATCTTAGTGTTTGTAATAAATTTCTTAATCTTAGAGATTTGCTCATCCTTTTCAGCTTGGCTGAGACTAGAATCAGCTTTGATTTCTTTAATCTTAGCTTCACCTTTAATCTTGGACCATTTAATCTCCTTACGATTCCATCTATCACCGGCAGCAATTCTGACACCTTTATAATAAATAGAACCAGAAGTTATTTGTTCCAAACGGATGATGGATCTTCCTGTGGTTGATTTACCACATCCAGATTCACCGACCAATCCAAAGACTTCACCTTTATGAATTTGGAAATTTGTGTTATGAACAGCCTTCAAATAGAACTTATGTCCCATCTTTCCCATTGGGAAGAAGACTTTCAAATGGTTGACTGAAAGGATAACATTGTTATCAGTATATTCAGGCTTTACTTTAACATGTCCTTTATGAACAGGAATCTCGAGCTTGGATTCATCAAAACTATGCTCTCCATCATCTTCAGCCATCACGCTTTTTACAACTCTGCTTCCACCAGAAGCAGTGTCCAAAGAGTTGGAATTGAGATCTTGAATAGCTTTCTCACTTGGAGAAATACTATCTTTTTTATTTTCCACGTCGCTCATATTCTTCCTCCTTTTCCAAAGCCTTTGCAATACGAGTTGTCACGATTGCAGGTGGCTCAACCTTAGGTGCTCCTTCATAGAGTAACCAAGTGGCAGCAAAGTGTGTTGGTGACACTTGATAGAAAGGAGGTTCGTATTTGTAATCGAGTCCGATAGCGTATTTGTTTCTATCAGCAAACGCATCTCCCACAGGTGGATTGACAAGGTTAGGAGGTGTTCCAGGAATTGCATCAAGCTTTTCTTTAGAATCTACATCAGGAATAGATGAGAGCAAAGCCCATGTATAAGGATGCTTAGGTTCGTAGAATATCTCACAAACCTTTCCTATTTCAACAATCTTACCAGCATACATGACCGCAATTCTATCAGCCATTCTAGCAACGACACCCATATCATGTGTGATGAATATGACCGACATATGACGCTCAGCTTTGATCTTGTTAATCAAGTCGAGAATCTGTGCTTGAATGGTGACATCCAAAGCAGTTGTAGGTTCATCACAAATCAAAATTTCAGGGTTAGCAGTCAATGCGATAGCGATGACTATACGCTGACGCATACCACCAGAGAATTCAAACGGATATTGCTTGAATCTCTCTTCAGGTTGAGAAATTCCAACTTCCTCCATGACCTTCAAAGCCATTTCTTTAGCTTGAGCTTTAGAAATCTTTGTATGGCTTTCAAAGTCATACTTTATCTTCTTAATTTCAGCATCGATTTCAGCAATCTGTTTATTCTTTTCTTCTTGAGATAAAGAAGATTTATTTATCACAGACTTCTTTACTTCACATTCTTTGATAGAAGCGTCTCTCTTCTTAACAAGTTCTGCCTTATATTGCTTTGTAGCTTTTTTAGCTTCTTTCTTCTTGTTTTCCAAAGCTTTCTTAAGGCCAGGTTCTATATCCTTGAAATGTTGCTTTGCTTCGGCAATCTTAGTTTTATTATTAGCCTTGATTTCTTTATACTTAGCATTGATTTCAGATTCTCTTTGTTTTCTATATTCAGCGATTTCCTTATCAGATTTTCCGTCTTTCTTAAGGTTATAGAGAACATCATCAAGTTTGCTCAACTCATCTGTTCTATAGAAATCAGGCTCACTCTTCAACTGATAAATCGTATAGTCTCTAACAGTGATAGCATTCTTATATGCTGTATGTTCTTTAGAAATATAATTCTCGAAATATCTCTTCAAAATATTTCTATTGACCATTGTAGTCTCAACGATTTGAGGACCGATCTTCATGATAGGATTCAAAGCAGAAAGAGGATCTTGGAAGATCATTCCAATCTTGTTTCCACGAATTCTATGGAATTCATCTTCAGAAATCTTCGTCATATCCTCACCTTGGAACATGACACTACCACCTTCGATGATAGCTTCCTTAGATAGAATTCCCATCAAGGTCTTACATGTAGCACTCTTACCAGATCCTGATTCACCGACGATACAAAGAGTCTCTTCTCTATGTAAATCAAATGAGACTCCTCTGACAGCATGAACGATACCAGAATCAGACTTAAATGAAACTCTCAAATCTTTGACTGAAAGGACGACAGGAGATTTGGAATAATCGATTCTATCGTATTTATTAAAATCTATTGCCATTTTTAAGCTCCTTTCGTCGATGGGTTGAATGCATCTCTCAAACCTTGTCCAAACAATTCAAATGATATCATCAACAAAGCGATGATAATTGAAGGCCAGAGAATCAAGAGAGGATCAGTCAATAAGTACGCTTGGTTATCGCTCAATATTCTTCCTAATGAAGTGATATCGGTGAATCCCAATCCCAAGTAAGCTAATCCAGCTTCAGAGTAAATAATAGAAGGAATCATCAAGACTGTAGAAGTGATGATTGTACCCATACCATTAGGCAAGATATGACGGAAGATAAGTCTTCCATCAGTAGCACCCAAAGATCTACTAGCTAAGACGTATTCTCTTCGCTTAAATCTATAGAACTGCGTTCTCGTAATACCCGAGACACCGATCCAACCGCTGAAACACATACCGAAAATGAATATGAACCAGTTTCTACCAAACACGACCAAGAACAAAGTCAAGAGAACCATTAAAGGAACACCGCTGATGATATCGACGATACGTTCCATGATGATATCGACTGCTCCTCCGAAGTATCCAGAAATAGAACCCCAAATCAAACCGAAGATAAAGCAGAAGATAAAGACACAGACAGCCATTCCTAAAGAATACAAGGTACCAGTAGCTGTGACCTTCAACAAGTCATAACCCTTCTTATCTGTTCCTAGAATATGGATAGGATAAGATGAATATCCAAGCTTCTTCCATTTAGTCATAGTCACATAGAATTCAACCGTGTTGACCTTACCAGAAGTAGCTTTGACAATGATAGGATTGTCATCGATGATGAAAGGAACTTCACCATCCTTCAAGATATCGATATAAACTCTTTGACCATTCTTTTTCGAGAAAGCCTTAGTGAATTCATCGACAGTCATATTTTTCAAATCAACCAATTTAGTTTTAGCTTCATCAGTATAAATCTTAATAGCATCGTCATCAGCCAAAGCCTTCAAATCAGTAGATCCAATCAACTGATTCTCAAGATTTCCATATGAATCTTCATATGTATCGAAACGGAATGTCACTTTGGTAACAGTAGCCATATAAAGACCACCCAAAGTATTTCCAGCGACGTTCCAAATACCTTTGCCATCAGTTCTGAGCAACATATCGTTAGCTGAATCGAAATTGAAGTCGGTAGCGACAAAGTTAGTATCAGTAGTCGTCATGCTAGCCTTGCGCAAATAGATAGCATAATCTCCACTTTGAGCTCTAAGCACCAAATTAGCATTTGCAAAGGATTTTCCTTGCAATGCTGAATAGGAGTTCAAATTTAAACCTAAGTCTTCACCAAAGTTAGTTAAGCCAGTTGCTACAGAAGTTTCAATTCTATTTCCATCGACAACTTGGCTCAAATAGACATCATAAGTAGGCTTGGTGGCATTATACTTTTCTTCCTTATGACCAGTGACTTCATCGGTCAAAGTGTAAGTCAATGTATATTCATAGTTAGTAAAATCAAAATTATAGGCAGGAGACTCGATTCTTCCAGCGTTCTCACTGTTAGAACGAGCTGCTAAATACCCGCCATCAGTAGCAAATCTAGATGCATTAGTAATAGGAGCATTATAAGTGAACTTTGCTGTATCTTCGAGATAGGCATTTCTATTGATAGGTTCACCAGTGATCAAATCGACAGGAATTTTATTTTCAGTGTCGTAGATATAATTGTCTTTCCAAACACATCCATCCCACCATCCAGTTCCCTTAGGGAAGAGTTTGGCAGCCAAGCCAATTTCACTAGCGTTAGCGCTAGTAATGTTGTACTCAGGCATAGAGACAGAGATAATAGCAGATCCCAAAATTATCAATGCTATGATAATAAATCCAAAGACAGAAATCTTGTTCTTTATAAAACGATGAAGAATATCCTTGAAATAAGTAGTAGTCTTACCTTTCAAGTCGACATCGTGCATCTTTTTCTCAGTGTGAACTAATTTCAAATCCTCAGGGAGAATTTCAACCGCATGCTCGACATGCGAGCTATCTGTATATGAATATTTATTAGTTTCCATATCACTTCTTTGCTCCCATACGTATACGAGGATCCAAGAATCCATAAGATAGATCCAAAACGACTGCAGCCATCAAACTGATAGTTGTGAACACTGCCATATCGACCATCAACAAGTTGTAATCCAATCCATTGATAGCAGTGATGAACAAGTTACCGATACCAGGAATGTTGTACATACCTTCCAAGATTGCCGATCCACCTAAGACTGAAATGAATTCAGCCAAGATTGAAGGAAGGACAGGAACCATGGCATTACGCATAGCGTGTCTAACGACTGATTGAGTCTTGGTCAAACCTTTAGTTCTAGCCAAGAGCAAGTAATCAGAAGACATGACTTCGACCAATTCACCACGTACAAAACGTCCATATCCAGCGATAGATCCTAAAGAACTAGCTAAGACAGGAATGACATATCCCAAAACTCTAGTTTCCAAGGGTGCTTCTATAGCAGGCCAAGAAGAAGGCAAAACTTTTTGGAATATGAGCAAAAGCAAAGAAATCAAAACGAAGGAAGGCAAAGAAACAACAGCGATAATTCCTACTGTGATAGCCTTATCGGTGAATGTTCCTTTCTTCAAGGCAGCTAATACACCCAAAGCGATTCCCAAAGGGACAGACAAAACTAATGCCACAGCATTAATCTTGACTGTAACAGGCAATTTTTCGGCAATCAACTGAATAGCAGGTGTATTGACACGAACTGAGGAAGACACACCCCAATCCCACTTTGTAACAACGTTTTTAAGCCAAGCCCAATATTGCTCAATGGCAGGTTTAATATAGTAATAATGAGTCACAGCAGAACCATCGACATATGTGAAAGTATACTTTCCATATTGTGTTAGTTCCGTGTTCGAAACTATGAAGAAACCTTTATCCACTTGGTCATTATAGTATGCCACTTGATCACTGATCATTCCGCTAGGGGATGCTGGTGGTATGAGTGTAAAGACTATAAACGTTAATGAAATAATTATGAATGCCGTAACTAAAGCTAGCAGCACACGCTTAATAACATACTTAGTCATTTTCAACTCCTTTAACTTTAATATTATCTAACAAATAGAACGGCAAGAAAATAGTTTCTTGCCGTTCTAAAAACTAAACCACAATAATATTAGTAAACAATTGAATTAAATCAATTTTATTCAGCTTTTGCAGCACCAATAAATGTGTAAGTGTTATTCAAAGTAGCAATAGATTCAAATCCACCGAACTCCATATTAACAGTGAAGTAAGCATTCATAGCAATATTACGACCAATACTACCATCGTTGATATTGTTAATTGCTTCTCTTTGTGCTTTCTCAGACTTTTCGGAATTAGGATCTATAGTACCATCACTCTTCTTGACAACATTAGCCCAATAATAGAGGCTCTTCACATCCAATTTAGCAGTGATTGCTGTGTCAGTTTGAGTGAAGATAACCTTTGAATCCTTGTCAGGATCAGACTCATCCTTCTCTTTAACCAAGTCTACAACGAATGAATATATAGTTTCATCACTTCCATAGAAAGTGATAGCTACCTGGAATGAATTGATAGTCATATGGGCAGCTGTTTGCAAATCTTTATCGACATCAAAGTATAAATCGAATTCAAGATTACTCAAATCACCGGTAATATCATCGAATGTTTGAACGAATCCAGACTTCTTATCGTTGTAGATGTAAGGAAGTGTGACCTTTCCATCCTTGACGGTAACACCATAAACAGCAGATTCCCACAAAGCATCGAATGACCAAGATTTTCCTTCGTAGATCAAGCTCTTTCCATCATTGGCTGAAGTATCAGCTCCCCAGTTCAAAGTGAATCCGGAAGAGTTGTCTGACTTCATAACTTCCATCATTCCAAGAGGATTATAGTTCATACCAGTCAATGATCCGAAAGCGAAGTCAAACTTACCTTCTCCGATAGGAGTGTAGACATCACCCTTGTTAGAAGCGACTTCGTTCTTAATTACCAAAGTCAAGGGGTTTGCGGCATTGACTTTCTTAGCTGCATCGTTGAAGGCGTTGACAATATCACCTGTGACTGAAGCTCCAAACTCATCGATATTAGCTTGGCTCATCCAAAGTGAGGTCAAAGTAATCTTGTTTCCAGCCTTATATGTTCCATCTGCTAACAAAGTGTTAATTGCTTTAGTGAACAATGTTGCAGCAGCTTCGCTGTTGTATCCATAAGTATCAGGATAATATTCAGCGACTGCATCCTTATGAGCTTGAGTTGTATTGTAAACAACCTTCTCTTGAGGATCGATATAGTATGCATCTGAGAAGAACTCATATGCAGGTGACATACCTGAAGCTTTAGCAGCCTTCTGACGGTCGATAGCAAAGAAACAGCCATCGAGGAAGTCAGAGCTGCTCATGATAGGCTTGACATCCCACATATCACTAGCTTTAGAATGTGGCTTGATTGTTCCTTGAGGTCCAAACAACTTGTTCCATGTATCTTGAGTACAAGAGTTGACGGAAAGCTTCCAGTTTGAAGTACCCGGAGTCTCAATCATGTTTCCATTCTTATCAAGTCCTGAATTGTATTCAGTTGTATTTCCAGGCTTAGATGAAGAATCCAAAGATCCATTTCCATTAGTGAATTGCTTTACTCCCCAGTATTGGTCATTTTGTGCTTGGGTAGTAATACGCATACAAACACCAGGAATTCTATATATAGATTTATCGTTTACACGTTCAAACCATTCATCATTACGTGCGAAGATAACCTTGCTGCTATCGTTCCACTCAGTGAGGACATAAGGTCCAACAGAAAGAATAGAGTCGACGATTTCGCTACCATTATCTCCGTTAGGGGCACCATATTGCTTAGGATTGAAGGATTTTCCCTTTGCACCACCACCAGTGGTAGGATCAAGTCCAGTAACTTCTCCGTAGAATTCAGGATTGATAGGTTCAACGTTAGCATCAGCAATTTGATACATGGCATTGAAACGATCACAAGGAACGTTGTAAGTTACATCGACATAATATGCACCAGCTTCAGAATCGTATCCAGCTTGATATCCGACATCTTTCCAGTTTGAATCGTTATCGGTTATTTCATGTGTGGAATCATTATGAGATCCAGCTACAGGTCCAATATTCTTAGTCTTGTTGTAATAAGAAGCAGCACCTTTAATTTCGTTAGTTCCGGAGGTATATGAGGAAGAACGATAATAGGCATCCTTCTGGTTGAGCAAAACCTTCATAGCGAAGACATAGTCTTCAACATTGACACCTTTGCCGTTATACTTAGATCTCTTAGTACTAGCAGTAGCATATTTCAAGCCATCTTCACCGGTCTTGACATAAATACGCCACTTGGAGTGAAGTCCGTTTCCGGAATCAGAAACACTCAAGGTGTTTCCGTTGTCATCGACGGCTAGAGGCTTTCCATCAGAGTTCTTGGATGTAACCTTAGCCAAAACAGGATACCACTCAAAATCATTCTTGTATCTAGGATCAGACTCAGTGGAGCTATCAGCCTTGACAAGCTTTAAATCATAGAATGCAGAGGAGATATAACCGTAGAAATTAGAGACACGGTTATCATTTCCGTCCATGCCGTTGATTTTAGTAGGACATTGAGTATCGAAGGTCTGCAAATAGCTGTGATAAGCACTGAAACCATCAGGGTCATCAAAAGGTACAGAGCTATCCAAAGCACCTTCCTTCAAAAGTCCAGTTCCATATCCTTGAACATAACCCAAGCTCTTTCCATCAGCACCCTTAGGAAGTTGAACACGTTTGTGGTAATAAGTGGTGCTAGAGTCACTCAAAATAGGAATACCAGTAAGCTTTGTATCCATGGCATACTTTTCGAGTTGACCGAGAATATTAGCTTTAGCTTCGGCATCAGTAACATAAGATGCGCCACCAGTATATCCTTCAGTAACATCACCAGCAGGTTGAGAGCCTCCACCAGTGTTACTATTTCCACTATTAGTGGAAGGGTCAGATTTGCAGCTAGCGAGACAGAAAACTCCTAACAACAAACTAAGTAACCCAGCTTTGTATTTAGTTTTCATATTAAAACCTCCATGACTGCAGGAGATATTTTGAATTATTTTTCCCATATCAAAATTTCCTCCTGCAAAAGTCTTGATTATTATAAAATCCTACTAATTAATGTCAACCTTAATAATTGGTTATTTTTCTTTTTTTTGGGTTTTTATAGTTTTCCTAGGCTACAGACACTTTAAAAAGAGAATAACAAACCACAGCAACTATAAGCCAAATTCCAGCCATAATCAAATAAGCCATAAAAGGCCATTTGCCGTCCTCCGATAAACCTCTTCTCTCTTTCATATATTCGACATAATCACCATAACTACCTCTATATTGTCTTGTGACAAAACTAAAAGTCACCATGACAGCATAACCCATACCATCGAAATAGCCTTTTCTATTAAAGAAAGAGCAAAAAGCAAAGCAAAGCATAATGGCTAAGTTTCCAAAGGAAGCATTAGAAGCAATCAATAAATTTCTTCCTTCTAAAAAATAGCACAGCAAAAAGATTAACAGAGTTATGAATATACTTATTCCAATCCTAACCCAAAAATATGGTCCGAAAATTTTATCTCTAGGATCATCTTCCTCATGGAAGTTAATTCTTTCATAATCATTATTTTTCTTTTTCATACTTTATTAACATACAATTTTTCAATAATAAAAACCACTGGTATAAAACCAGTGGCTTTATAAAACTGACAAATGATTAGTAATGAATTACGAAACTTGATACTCTGGCAGGAAGCTTAACAGTCAACTGACCAGAAGCCTTGTCATAAATGTAGTTAGAAGCATCAATCTCAGTGTAGACATCTTGTTTGTTTCTAGTAGTGATACCTTCAATCTTCTTGATTTCAGTTCCAGCAGGAAGATGGACTATAGCACCATGGTTAGATGAAGAAGTAAAGGCAGTATAAGTCTTTCCATTCTTTCCTAAAACAGTCATATTGAATCTGATCGTAGAAGCTTTATCATCGATTTGTGTCTGGAAGGAGAACATCTCGATGTTATCCAACTTGTTACCGATCAAACCATAGTTTCCATCACCCTTTGTGTCGATTAAGAATTCAGTAGATTGACCATCTTGACCTACAGCAGTTCCACGGACATATCCGTTTACTATAGCAGATGTAGGTACCAAGACATAACGTGTGATTTCAGTAGAAGACTTGTAGTTTACAACTGAAGCGACAGAAGAAGTCTGGTCATTTTTATCGTTAGCAGGGAAACGGACATACTTAGTATCATCAGAGACATATATCACCAAGAAGTTACCGAGTCTTCCATAACTTCTAATAGTAGGATTAGAAGTCTTTTCAGGAACTGTGACTTTAACAGACTTTGTTTGGGTTATGTTCTCAGTAGAAGTAGAGGACTTCTTAGCAAATAGTTTGTAGTCAAATTGCAATGTATAATCACCAGCAGGCAAAGAATCCCCAGAAGCATCCTTCATAGGTATTGCGACTGTAGCCATAGCTACATAATATCCAGAAGAGATGAATGACTCAGTGACGAAGGATTTCAATAATTGATATCCGTTGTTAGCAGGATCATCATTCTTGAGCATATCTTCATCATCATTGCTATCGTCGCTAGAAGAATAGATGTAATCTCTCAACCAACCAGTTTGAAGTGTTTTTCCAGAAGAATCCTTCAAAGTAACCTTTCCGTTGTAGCAGGAACGATTCATGAATTGCTTGACGACCAACAAATCAGACTTTCCTTCAACACCGGCATAGACTCCATCATGCTTGCCTTCTTCGAACAATTCGCCATCAGTATCAGTTCCAAGCTTAGCAAAGTTGAAGTCTTCCAAAGTCTTAGATCCAGCTGCGATCTTATTCAAATGATCATTTACGTTATATGTATCCAAAGAACCATCATCTTTCAAATATGAGCTATAGTCGGTACCATAGATTTGTGATCCGAAGTCAGCATTAGGCTTTCCTCCAGAGATGTTATGAGCGACTGAAGCCATGACATCAGAATTCAATGTGGAATCATCAGTTCTCTCAAAATCGAACTTTTCAGCTGCACTAGCCTTTGAATAATCTCCGTAGAACTTAATATAAGGAATACGAAGTGTAGTATCAGTCGAAGCGTTATTAGCAGTAGTGCCAGTAGGTTCTAATACGACATAACCTTCCAAATAAGTACCATCGGAATAATACTCATTAACATAGTCTGCCAAGTAAGGATCGTTGCTGTAATCCTTTTGAACATTCAAGAGACTATCGCCAGGTTGAACAGTAACTGACTTAATAGTATCGAATGCGACCATATGGTCATCGGTGGATTGCATATAAGTTGTAGGCAATCCTTTAGCCAACATACTTGTATCAATACCAGAAGTCTCGATATCGGAACCCAAGATTCCGAGACGTGCTTCAGGAACTGCAACATACAATTTGACATCATAAGTCTGAGCTGTCTCAGTCTCGTTATGAGCGATGAAGGTCAAATCGATATTGGCATCGTTATTTCCATCCTTATATCCAAGTTGGATCTTAGCACTTCCATCGCCTTTAATATTAGAATCAGTGGAATCACCAGCTTGACTTTCCAACCAAACCTTGTTGTTCAAAGCTCCTTCAACGTTGATCATACCAGCACCGGATCTTCTAGGTGAAGCGTAGTTATACTCTTCTGAATTCTCAGCAAAATCTTCTTTACCTGTTAAAGGAGAAGCTTTCTTACTGTCCCAAGCACCACCGATGTTCTTGTCGATTACTTGTCCGTTATCATCCAAAGCTTTCTTTGTACGAGAAGAAGAGATTTGGAGCAAGGAGTCATCGTGCAAAGGAGTTGCAGTAGACTCGATACGAGCCATGATATGATCTGTATAGGCTTGTTTCTCTTCATCGGTAGTTCCGGGATTGTTAGATAACAAGGTAGCCATAGCTCCAGAGAAGTTAGGAGTTGCCATGGATGTTCCAGACATTGTTCCATACTCACCGTTGATAGCACCTAAAATATCAGTTCCAGGAGCTGTAATATCAGGGTTGAAATTAAGGTTGGTAGCAGGACCATCGGATGAGAAGTAAGACATCATCCTAGCACTGTCGTTATCCTCGAGCTTACCATTCTTATCATAAGAGACTTTACCTTCACTGGTTCCGGCAGAACCGAAGGTTTGTTGTCCAGTAGTCTTAGGAACACTGACGACAGGAATTGTAATAGGCTCAGTAGCACCAGTTGTAAGGTTGAATCTTCCACCATCCTCAGCTTGGTTGTTGACGATGATCAAAGCCTTAGCACCAAAGTGTTGTGCATTAGTAGCTTTCTCGACAAATGAGATATCACCACGGTTTACAACTGCGATTGTAGGTTCTTCGAATCTTGTCTTTCCTTGAAGAATATTGTTGTATTCAGACTCTTCACCAGCTCCACCAATGTACACATACTTATATTCAGTGGTAGATTCGAACAAATTATCAATAGGATAATCAGTATTTTGATCGGTGAATGAAGTGCTTCTATTTCCAACAATCAACTTCTTATGGTAAGACTTGTCGAGGAAGGAAGAAGCGATGATATTAGGTGAAGAAAGCAAAGCGTAACTTCCAAACTCAGAAGGCTCTACAGTATCCAAAGTAATTGTATCTGCAAAGAATCCTGAATTACGTGCATAAGAAGCACGTCCATCATTACCAGCAGCGAAGTTAACCTGTGTTCCAGCTGCTTCGAGCTTATTTACAAGCTTATAGATTTCTCTATCGCTTTCACTGTTATCGACTTGGAACAAAGCTGAACCCAAAGAAAGGTTGATAACATCTAACTTCAAGTTAGCAGCATCTTGGAATGCATGTAACAAAGCGTTAGATGTAGCACCTGAGCTATTATCAGAGAAAACCTTCATAATAGCTAATTGAGCATTAGGAGCTGCACCTTCATAAGTCTTACCATTAGCAGCAGCTAATGAAGCGACGTGAGTTCCGTGAGCGTTAGAAGTTGTAGTGTTGACATTGTTGTCGTTGTCAGCATAATCGTATTCCCAAATAATCTTGTTATTTACATACTTAGCATTGGTTCCATGAGTACCGGCAGTATTCTTGACTGCATCCATATCTTCCTTAGATCTAGAGACATTGCTAGCGGCTTCTCCAGTGATAGGACGGAAGGCTTTCTCATCATATTTATCATCAGCAGTGACAGCTACTTGGTTGGCATAAAGACCGGTATCCATAATACCGATAGTCATTCCATCACCTTGTTTCTTAGGTGCTTCTATATCAGTATCTTGAAGACGCATAGTAGCACGAGAATAAGATGTTGTAGTACGATCAGTATCAGTAGGCTTTCCTGAATCATCACCAATTCCTATCTCAGTATCAGTTGCCTGAGTATCAGGGAGTCCATAAGTCTGATTGAAAATCACATCTTCTACTACATCGAAAGACTTAACCAAATTCTTGTAAGATGAATTGAAGGTCACCGCATAACCATTGAACAAGCTTCCTTCAAAAGTATCGGTGATAGTGTAATTAGCCACACCGAAAGTCTTGTCCATCTTAGCTTTAAAAGAATAACGAGTAGAAGCGGAATTATCTTTCAATTCGACTAAATAACTGCTCTTTCCTGAAAGTAAACCAGCATCATAAGAAGTATTACATGAAGAAAGTCCGGCAAATCCACCAACGACAGCCAAGGTAGCTAAACTGATAAATAGTTTATTTGATTTCATATTGAATATCCTCCTTTCCATTACTTAGCAATAGAAGCTTTGATAGCATCTATTGAGCTTTGCTCATCAGAAGAAAGTGTTGTAGTTCCGATGTTGTAGTATCTAAATGTAGCTGTGTAATTAAGGTTAGAACCATAAGCACGCGACCATCCATTTATAGTTACTACCACCTCATCAGTGCCAACGTTAATAGTGATATCTTTGAGTTGTGATCTTCCACTGACATAACCATACAATGCACTCAAAGTAGTATCGGCTGAATTAGGGCAGCTTCCAAAGGCAAAATCCAAAGGATTGGTTACCTGAGAGAATACGTTTGTAGACTGAGCATAAGAATAGTTGTTAGCTTCCTTGAAGTTTCTATAGTAAGTATAAGAATTTTCATCTTTACTCTTCAAATTCAAGAATTGTCTATCGAATCCAAATCCGGAGCCCTTGTTGAAATCGGCTTCGGTCAAGCCTTTGCTCGATAAGGAAGTGTAAGCTCCACTATAAGCACCATAAACAGCTAGTTTATCTTCAGTTCCAAATTTGCTTTCAAATGCATAGACATCATCGTACAAAACGACATCATAATCATTTTGATTTGCATCTTTCAAAGTTTCTTTGACAGCAGGCAAAGTAGAATGAACTCCTTTGTAGGAAGCACCATCATTCAAAACAACCTTAGCTGTTCCAGCAAAGCTTTGATCGGCAGTTCCAACACCAGAAGGATAACCATCAGCCATGACCATTCTAGAATCGACATCTAAAGAATAATTTCCTTCTTGAATCTTCTTTACCAAGTTTCTTTCAGAGATTTGATCAGCAGCACTGACTTCAGGATAAGCTCCATCAACCTTATCAGCGGTCATATCCTCACTGGTCATAGCAGTAACATTAGGATAGGCGAAAACTGAATTCTTAGTACCATCATCCTTATGGATAGATGTGTAGTAGGAAGTAATGGCATCATTTTGAGAATTCCAAGAACCAGGAAGTCCCTTTGATACAGGAGCATCATTCCAAGATGTCAATTCAAGATAATAAGTAAAAGTCTTATTTTGTCCGCTGATTTTGAAAGGAGCTGTAAACTGACCTTTTACTGAATTGATAACTTTATTAGTAGGATCGAGAATGATTTCAAGGCTGAAATCATTAGCACTGTTTATATCAAGGTTTCCAGAATAAACTGAGTTATAGAAATAGGCGAGAACCAAAATAAAGTATTCTCCAAAGTCATATCCATTATCACTCTTAGTGGTCAACTTTACAGTTCCATCTCCGACGTTGACAGCGTTGAATCTTCTCTTGAGATAGTCAATCTTTTTCAAACTTTGGCTTTGATATTCACTTTTAGTCAAAGGAATATAAGCAAACTCAAAAGGATTCTTGGTGTAGAAGTTCACACTTCCACCAGTTTCAAGGAATGTGGAATCCCAAGCCATAGGATCTCCACCATTACTCGTCAAAACTTGATACCCTTGTTTGTTATCAGCACCCAAATAGGTATAGGCCATATGTCCACCGTCATCTTTAACGAAAGAGAAAGCCTCATAATCGTTGCTATTATAGTAACAGTGAGCTGAAACATAATTAGGCTCTTTTTCATCTCCGTTTCTCTTACCATAATATCCATATGGAGAGAAATTCAACGAAGCTCCAAAGTAAGCATTCAAGTCAGGACTAGTGACATCAGCAGATATAATAGGTGAATCACCTAAGTCAGCTATAAGTTGCCAATTCTCATCACTTAAATTATCTGATGCATCATCACCCATATAAAGGTTTACGTTTATATCCGAATCAGTCAAAGTGAGATTAATTCTAGTCGCATCATAAGTTACATTTGCGTTAGAAACCTTTTCGGTCAATTTAAAAATAGATCCCTTAGTAGTTTCAATACGTTTCTTTTGGCTGTCACGTGCGATGACATTTAACAAACCATAACCTTTTTGGGCTTTAACTAAGATTGTCACAGCACCAGTGACATTATCACGACTTTCAATGGAAGCAAGTCCATAAGTTCCAGTGGTGTCTATTGCGCCATTATAACGGATGGTAAGATTTACGTTCAAAGCAGATTTGTCGTCAAAATCTTTCTTTGAGTCACTACCTGTGTTAGAAGAATTACCCGTGTTGTTAGTAGAACCAGGGGTAGTAGGCCTGGTCTCATTGCAGCTCATTAAAAGAGTACTGAGACATAGCAAGGCTATCAATTTAGAAAAACTTTTTTTCATATAAAAACTCCTTTATCCTCAATAGCTTTGAGATTGTAGTTTTTTATAGGTTAGAAAGTCAACCCAAAAATAATAAAAAAAGATAAAAATTCAAATCGCTATATAGGTATATATAAATAAAAATCAAAGTAAGCACATTCACAGCACAAATAAACTATTTGACTTTTATGAAAAAGGTATATAATTGTGTCGCAATCCCAAGTAGAAAGGAATTTTTAAATTATGAAATTAAGAAAAATTGTTACTTTAGGTTTACTTTGCACCTTAGGTTTAGTTGCTTGTAGTAAGGAAGATTCTACACCCACATCTACACCCACTCAACCTTCAACAGTAGAACCTAAGCCCTCAACCGGTGACAGTACTACTACTGAAAAACCCGCAAATAGAGACGCTGTTTATAACGTATTGAGCAAGCTCAAAACAACCAAAGCTGCTAGTATTAACTACACCTTAGAAGGTGAGGAATACACTGACATCTTCAACAAAGATTATGTAATGCTTAGTCGGTATGGAATGGGTGTCGCTTTGTTACCTAGCTACGATCCTTCTGAAACAGGATCAAATAAAGCAGCTTACATGTTTGAATATAACGATACTGATATCGTATTGGACAAGGTCATGGCAGATCAAGACCAAACAACTGGAGCTCTCACTTATGAAACTTCTATAGACGACTACAACAATGCTTATCAAATCGGTAGACAGATTTCCAAGAATAGATTGTCTGTCGATAAAGATTCTGGAGATATCTACACCACCAACACTACACTTTTAAAGACTATTGCAGGTGCTGTCGGATTCCAATATGCTACCTTGGTCCAAGGTGGAACTGCTTATTTCTACCTTTCTGAAGATGAGACTAGCGTTGAAGTTAGTCTCACCGCATATTACAAGAAATCAGCGGATTCAACCGGAACTAAAGTCTTAACTGAAGAGTTTGACCCTATATATTTCAATGATATAGGTACCGCTGTCTCCGACACTTTCGGAGATGTCTTAGCTGACGGAGAAGCATTCTTAGGCGCTTCTTTGACTGATGATGAAATTTCAAATGTTGTCTCAAAGCCTGTTAAATACCACACCCCTCTTTCCTCTTTGGGATATGCTGAAGTAGCTTATGGAACTAAAGATGGTCAAAACATCGCCTCGACTCACCAAGTTGTCTACAGTGGAAAAGATGCTGATGGTAACAATTTAGTCGGCAATGAATCCATGGGATATTATGTCGGTGATTCAACTCAAGTCAAATATATGACTTTGACCGCTGCTAATGAGGTTTATGATTCAGGTGCTTTGACAAGCGACTCTGGGCAAAAGTACACTTGGGATATTGCTATCGCTGATTTGTCTAACACTGAAGTTTTCAACCCCAAGGCTTTTAGAAAAGTCAGTGGATCTAATGACACATATAAGTATCTTGGATATTCTATCGGAGCCGAAAATATTTTCTACGGATTATCCTTCTTAAGTGCTGATGATTTCGGTGGAGAATATAACTCCTTATCAGTCACACTCGGATCGAATGATAAGGTCGAGTCTTTCAACTATACAGTAGCTTTTAGAGACAGCTCTACTGGTAGCATCCAAGGTGGAATCACATTCAAGACTACAATTGAAAACGGTGATTCAGTAGCACCTACACTTCCAACAGCATACACACAAGAAGCTGAAGAAGATAAGATTGCTGAAGGTTTGAATAAACTCAAAGGATCCGTTTCATTCTCCATGACTTCAAGCATGACCGTAGAAGGAACTTCTTTAAATGCTATCAGTACTGTTTACTATTACGATAAGACTAATAAGTCATTTATCGTTAAGCAATCCTCAGGCTCTAATGAATTAGTAAGAGGATGGAAGGAAGCTACTGATAATGCAGTTACACCTTTCAAGATTGAAAATAACAATTCATTGACTGCACGTAACGTAGATATAGAAGGTCATATCGCTGATCTCTTCACTCCTGCATTGAGCCCCGCACTTTTGAAGAAAAAATTAGGATCAGAAAATGACTATGTACTTAGAACTACATTGGCAACTGGTATTAGCAGCTCAATGTTGTTTGGTCCTGCCGCAAGTGAAGGAATGATTCCTAGCACCATAGTCTTCCACACCGATAATGAGGGAACTATTCAATCAATTTCTTACACATATTCAATCTACAACAGCAACACGAGTGCTTATGAGAGAGGAACTGAGACTTTGACATTCGCATACGATACTGCAGCTGTCAATCCTACAACAGCTGACTTATCCTCAGCCATCAAAGCTTATGTAAAGCCTACTTCATGGAAAGAGCAAAGCGAAGCTATTTACAAGGATATCGTCTCTGCTATCGGTGAAACTGAAGCTGCAACTGTTCCTTTCTTATTCGATTCTAACTATGCAGAAGATGGTTGGGCATCTCAATATAATCCTAATGGATTTACTATGATTGTCGGCTCCCCCAGCTCCTCATCTGCCGCTACTACATTCTTGAACAATTACTGGACTTATGTTCAAAAACAAGGATTCCAATATGGAGGAACACAATCTGGAATCTCTGTCTTCCTCAGCCCCAATAATACATATATCCTCGGTCTTACTTACTCCAACGGCTCACCTATTATCCTTATCGAGCCTGTGCCTGCCAGCGCTAATTAACTAATTAAGCTTATATCATAAATAAAAAGTCCTGAATCAATTCAGGGCTTTTTTATTCTTAAATTATATATTATCTACAACTAACAACTTTCGATTAAGACAAGATGAACTTATAGTCTTTTTCAGACATACTAGATACGTTATCGCCATCTTTGATGACTGAATCATACAACTCTTTCTTAGCGTTTTGAAGATCAATTACTCTCTCTTCAACAGAATCGTGACATACGAGTTTATAGACCGTAACAGGTTTTGTCTGACCGATACGATACGCTCTATCTGTCGCTTGCTCTTCAGCTGCGAAGTTCCACCAAGGATCCAAATGAACAACAGTATCAGCTCCAATGAGGTTAAGACCAGTTCCACCGGCTTTTAAAGATACTAACATAACTTTAACACCACTTGGAGAATTAAAGTCATTAGCTAAAGATACCCTATCGTTACTCTTTGTCGATCCATCAATTATTTTTGAAGTGATGTTATATTCATTTTTTAACTTATTTTTAATCTTAGGAAGAACACTAGAGAAGAAAGAAAATACTAAGACTTTATGTCCATTCTCGATAGATTCTTGAATCAAGTGCAATGCCAAAGATAGCTTAGAAGATTCATCATCAAAACCTTCAAAGAAGGAAGAAGCATCGACACATATCTCTCTAAGCTTGCCCAATGCAGCTAAGAACGAAATCTTTCCGATATCAGCACCTAAAGCTTCTCTGGCTTTTTGCAAATAAGCTACATAAAGCTTTCTCTCTTTTTCATTCATTGTAACTGAAATAATTGAAGTAGTCTTGGGAGGCAATGATTTCAGCACTTCATTTTTAGTTCTTCTCAAGATAAAAGGCGTTATTCTCAAAAGAAGTTCTTTTTGTTTTTCGCAATGGGGATCTTCAGTAATGGGTTGTTCAAATTCAGTTCTAAATTCATCATAATCGCCTAAATAGCCAGGCATCAAGAAATCGAAAATAGACCAGAGATCTGATAATCTATTTTCCAATGGCGTGCCAGTCAAAGCAAATCTATTTAAGCAACTAATCTTCTTAACTGCTTTAGCTTTCAAAGCTAAAGCATTCTTTATATATTGAGCCTCATCGATAATAAAGACAGAAAAACTTTTTCCTTCATACAAAGATAAATCGTTTCTCAAAGAATCATAAGACGTAACATAAACAGTCTTATCATTATTTGATATGCCTGCTATTCTTGTTGTTCTATATTCTTTGTTTCCTTCTATAGTCACACATCTTTGACTAGGATTCCACATCTTGAACTCCCTAGCCCAGTTATAAACAACTGAAGTAGGACAAGCTATTAATATAGGCATGTTCTTGTCGACTTTAGAGATGAAGGCAATAGTTTCTAAAGTTTTACCTAATCCCATATCATCAGCTAAAATTCCATCCAAATTGTTGTTATACAAAGAAAGCATCCATTTGATACCATCTTTTTGATATTCTCTTAAACTCGCTTCTATTCTTGAATCGAATTCAATATTTTGATTTTTATAATTTATTACATTTTTGATGGCACCCATCAAATCATTACTGAGCTGCATACGAAGATTTTCATTTCCAGAATCTTTGAGTTTAAAAGCTTCGAAGAAAGGAATTTGCTCAGCTGTTAAAGTATCGAAATCTACGTCAATCTCATCCATAACTTTAGAAACTTTTCCTAACTGATCATCCAAAAGAATCATATTTCCATTGAGTATGTAATATTTCTTCTTTTTCTTATATGCAGCTAGCATATCTTTAAGTTCGTCTTGTGAATAATCTTCACTATCAATGGTAGCATTAAGCCAACCGGCATTTCTACTGACACTTATCGATATCACAGAGCTATTCTTAATCTTCATTTTCGCTAATACATCGGACAAAAAAATCTTAGCCACTTTCTTGATGTTTGATAGATCAGCTTTTAAGAAATAATAGACAACACCTAAGTCTGTTTCTATTCCACTTTCTTTAAGATTTAAATCATTTAACCCTTTAGAATAAGCACCTAAACAAGCATCAAAATATGGATTAGACGGAATCTTATCTCTATCAACTTCGACATTATTAATCTTATATATAGTTTTTGTAATCAATTGATTTTTTTCATCTAAATCAATATAAAGATTAATCGTGAAATTGTTGTTTTCTTTTTCGGAATCTATTTTTACTATAGAAGTACCTATGGTCGGTAGCAGCTTTTTAACAAAGATATCTTTGATGTAATTAAAAGAATCCATTCCATTTTCATAAAAGAAATCATAGATTAAAGCAAAATCATTCTTCTCAAATCTATAGATAGCAGCTGTATATTTATTTAAATCTATTATGATTCTATCTTTTCCTTTCTTAGCAAAGATAATTTTATTATTTCTATCAATAGGAGGAATTAAATGAGGGACTCCATCACTTTCCAAATACACGTCACCTTTTTCTATATTTTCATCGATACGAACTTCTTCTCCGTCGAAATAAACACTGCATCCTCGGCAATCATTTAAAAAAGAAAATAATTTAGATTTATTTATATATATGTAATTACCATAATAAAACATATTTATTTCGAAATATTTCATAGCAGCAGCATTGAGTCGCTTGCTATTTTCAGTGAAATCATCTTCTACAAATTTATAATTCTTTCCTCTAAAAGTATATATTTCATCTTGAAAAAAGCACTTTTTAAAAGCTTGGAATTTTGATGGATCAATATCATAAGATGCATTCTTAGTCTTATAACTGACTTCGACTTTAATACTAGGATCTTTAGAAATATCAGAACGAATATCGCATGAAAAATTTATAAACACATCGATTTTGTCTTTGAATAAATCACGCATTGTATAGATGTCGTTTGATTCATCTTCTTCATCACTATTTTCTTTTCCAAAATACTCGACCAAGCTAACGAAATTGTTTCTTACAGAAAGCATTTTTTCTTTTTGTTCTCGAGATAAAGAAGTAATTTTTTTAATAAGTGCAAAAGATTCACCATAAAGGAGATTTAAATCCGCATCTGTCAAATCTTTTTCCTTGTCTGATATAAATTGCAAAAGACATTTAGAATAAGACTCCATACTATATGGATATGATGTCCTTTTCAAACTATCCACTTTAGCTATTATTACTTCGGGAAAGGAATTCTTCATTTCGAATTCTTTTTTCTTGATAGCCAAATAAGTCATCTCATTAACATCTTGATCAAACGAAAATGAAATTTTATATTCAGTATCCAAAGAATTTTTAAAAATTTTATATAGATTCTTTTCCTTGGCAGTTAAAAAATCCGAATCACTATTATAGAAGAACATAACCACTATCCTCCATATGGTAAATATCCTAGCTTTATTAAAAGCCCATATTTATCCAGCAATTTAAAATAGGAATCTATCAATGTTGATTCTTTTATAGCATTGTTTCTAAATTCAGTCTTCAATAGATAAGCTTTGCATACTTCTGGATAAGCTTTATCCATAAACAAAAGACTATATTTAACATTGATTAAATCGTTGTCTCTAGCTTTTCCATCACAAAACTTATCCAATAATTTGCTAATTCTATCAAAGACTTTCTTTTGATAAGCCAATGGAACTCTTAAACCTAAATAGTAATAATCTTCATAAGAACAATCAGTCAATCTAAACTTATCGCAAGGTATCTTTTCATACAATTTAACAAAAGTCGAAACATTTTCGTTATCAATCAAATATAAGTCGATTTCTTTTCTGGCATCCATTGAAAGAAAATCTATAAAATCAATATAAACACGTGAATTACAACATCCATTTTTCAATATTTTAGATACCATAGTATCTATTTCTTTTTGGCTTAATAATTTGTTTTGATATATTCTATTAAAAGCTTTGGCTTCATATTTCAATTCTTCAGTAAGACAATCTTCGTTCATCAATTCAGTGATCAAAGTCACTAGCATTTCATCATCGCCATACGATAATGTATATCTAAGCAAAGGCTCGGCTGATTTCGGACTTAAATATCCTTTTTTAATGAACAACTCAACAAACTTTAAGGGTGTGTATTCATTAAAACAATCTTCGAAACGATTTACTTGAGTTATCTTATTAAAATCCTTTTCCTTATCAGGATTACCTAAAACTGTTTTTAAATATGCGTTCTTAATTATTGTCTCATAGCTTGTATTCCCACAAACAGCTAATATTGTTCCTTTTCTTAAATCACTGAGCGTAGAGAAAGATACGGATTCAAAAATTAAGACAAACAAATTCATCAAAGATACGGAATCTATATTACTAGACATTACAAGTCCACTCAATTCTTGTAAAAATAAATCTTCATCATATTCGTTATATGATGAATAAGTTCTACCAAAATCACTAAAATTAAGAGCTAAGAAATAGATAGCATAAGCTTTACCTTTTGATGATAGTTTATTAAAAGGAGCCATTATCTTGTCCATGACGCTCTTAACAGAACTACTATAATAACTGTTTCTTTTATAGCTAAAACATAGCTTCTTTATCTCATCTAAAATCTTCTCATCATCAGAAGTCATCGTTATTCCGAGTTCGTTTTTGTTAATAGCAATAGAATCCAATACTTGATACACCGAACCCACATCATAATCTTTTTCTATGCACATCAAAATCAATCCGAACTCATGCTCGCAATTTTTGTTTTTGCAAAAGCAGTTATCATTTAAAAAATTATAGAAATAGTCTTTCCAAATAATTCTACAACTTTTTTTAGGATCACTTTCAAAATAGCAAGATGCTCTAAAATGATCGTTATAAAATCCGAAAGCTGATTTACGCTTATAAATCATCTTTCCTTTTTCAATAACTTCAGGAGAAAATTTAGACAATGTCTCTTTTACTTTATCAAGTGTTATTTTATACATAGAATTTTATTATAACATCTAAATTATGTATTTAAAGTAATTGAAGTCCTATTTTTGGTGCATTGTCTGTATTAACTAAAATATATCTAAATTATTTGATTTCAAAGCTTAAGAAATCTAACTTTCCTCTTCCTTTAAATTCAAAGAATAAAGCTTGTTTTCCTCTAACTTTAATTAGATTAGAATTAAAGCTAGTCCAGTCTTTAGATGAATTTATCGCTATTCTTCCTATTTCTTTACCATCAAATCCATCTTTTATAATAAATTCACCTTTGGCTGATCCTTTAACTTTTACTGATACCGTTCTGTCCTTAACAAAATCAAAATACTTAAAGCCAACAATAGTCTTGTTCTTAATCTTTTGAATGTAATATTGCGTGCCATCATCCATTATTGCAGGCATCTTATTTCTGAGGATAGGATTAATATGAGGCATACGATTATTAGTCAATGTTGAGCAAATATATGAGCCATATGTTCCTTCATCACTCAAAGGAGTTGGATTAAGTCCTTGCGAAGTCATTTCAACTTGCTTGAAAAGACCATTCTCATCCATATAAATCTTTTCAGCACAATCCATTCTAGAGTACCAATTTCTATGAGTCATCTTATGATAGAAAATGTAATAATCATCTCCTATCTTTTCTACACTTCCGTGGTTGTTTCCTGAATAGTTTCTCTTATTCTTCTTTGTAATTCCATCCAATCCTATATCAGCATTTGAAATCAAAACACCTTTGCATTCAAAATCTCTATCTGGATAATCACTGACTGCATAACAAAGTTCATGACCTTGAGTAGAAGAATAAATAAAATAATATTTATTGTTAAATTTTCTTATGGAACTAGCTTCAAAGAAATGATGCTTTTCAAATGAAGTGCCTTTAGGATTTACAGGTGTTATATGTTTACCTGGACCTTTTATAGTCATCATATCATCTTCAAGTTCTACTTCTATAGATCCCATGAAATCTGCTTTTCTCTTCCATACTTCTTTAAATTTTCTTTGAAAATAAATAGATGAATACAAAGCTAAAACAGGCTTGAGAAGATGATATTCAAAGAATGGAAACCATGCTCCATAATATAATCTAATTGTTCCGTTATCGTTGATAGCAGCTGGATCAAAAGTTAAATAATCTAAATATGGAGAGCCGTCTTTGTTCTTCACAAACCCTAAAAACTTAAATGGTCCATCGGGATTATCGCTGACTGCAACTCTAACAGGAATCGAATATCCATAAGAAGCACCTTTACCTGAAAGACAATAATATAAATAATATCTTCCATCATTTCCTTTGACACAATCAGGTGCATACATTTGATTTATCTTATCAGTGATCAAAGGATCTTCCTTCTTATCATAAGAAATTCCTTTACTAGACCAAGAAGTCAAATCATCTACTGGAGCTGAAAAAACTTGATAATTACCTTCACAATAAGTCTTACCACCTAATAAATCATGACTTCCATAAACATAGACTCTTCCATTGAATACGTGAGGCTCACCATCTGGAATACAAACTCCAAATGGAAAAATAGGGTTAGTGATTTGTTTGTTCATATTTAATTAATACCACCTACTTATGATAACTTTCTTTTAAAATTTTTAAAGATGTTCTTGAATAGTTTTGCATAAGGTGATAAGATTTCAAAGCACTAAAGAGATGCTGGCGTAGTTCAGTGGTAGAACACGACCTTGCCAAGGTTGATACGCGAGTTCGATTCTCGTCGCTAGCTCCATCGAGTAATATGAGCAATACATTCATGTATTGCTTTTTTTGTTTTGCTTTTTCTACTGAAAAAATTTGCAATAATTGCAAAAATATTCAGTGTGATGCTCGCATGATAAAAAGAAAGACTTAAAACAACTTATTGATAAGATGGATAACGGTCTTGTCAAAATTGTCACTGGAATTAGAAGAAATATTTTTATTCGTTTGGTGGAATGCCGTTAATCCTATTGAAGAAAAGTAATGAAGATGCTTTAAACTATTAAGACACGATTCTTAAGCAGTATTTAATCAGAATTTGACAATTAAATTAAAAAACAAATGAAATAAATCCTTGTAAGGTATAGAATAGGTTAACAAGAATTATATATATCTTGTAGAAAGAGGAAAACATGAAAAAGAATTTACGTTATTTTGCTTTGTTGGGATTAACTGCATTGTCTCTTGCTTCCTGCTACAAGGAATGCACTTATGCTGAATTCATCGAATCAGCAAAGAAAGTTGAGAAGGTTGAATACACAAAGGTTACTTTCTCTGGAAAGTATGACTACGAAGTAGCTGGTGTGACAGCAACACTCGATATGAACGGAACTGAATTCACCAAGGAAAGTGGAAACTGGAAGGCATCTGATTCTAGCAAGGCCACACAATCAGCAGTTGGATTGGTTTTGTTGGCTTCCAGACCTGCTGATGTTGCAGAAGATACATCAGGAAAAACTAAGTATTTCTACAACGATGGATTCAAGGTTGAATCCACCGAAGATAACAAGACCAGTATAGTTGAGTGGAATAACTTTGGTTATCTCACTTCTTGGTCTTATAACGGAAACACTTTGACTGTTTCTTACACCAAGTAATTCATAACCAAATTCATAAACACCTCCAAATAAAAGGAGGTGTTTTTTAATAATTAAAAAGTTCAAGGATAGTTTTATTTAATCGAATATGTTTTTAAAAAATATAATTGTTCATTTGAAATTAAACCCATATTTCTTTTATGAAGCTATGATATTATCTAATCACTATGGAACAAAAAAATAAATTATCCTTCGTGGATCGTATCAAGAAGTTCACACCCATGCATTGGGTCTTATTGGCGCCTCTTTTATTATTCATATCCTGTTTATTAGTAATGATCGTTATCTGGACTAGAGATTTCATCTTGGGAGTTCCTTTTATTACCGGCCCACAAAACAAAGATGGATCAATAGGCGAAGAACTAATAGCTTATGAAATAACAATATATACATTATTTTGGATATTAGATTTAATATTAATATCAACATTTGTATATGAACTAATATTCCTTCCTATCGATAAGATTGTTCACGACAATATAAATAGAAAAGAATTGATGGGTGGCGAAGTAGTTAATGTTCACGATACTTACAAAGAGAACTACGAAGGAAAAGAAGATAATAAAAAAGAGCCTGATCAGGTAGAAGAATCAGACTCAGAGATAAAAGACTTGAATGACTTATTAAAAGGTCATGATGACGACAAGAAAAACTAATCTCTAGTTATTCTATATCTAAAGTTATATAGTGCTACAGCGACAGCTGTAGTCAAATTCAAAGAGTCCACTTCGTTGGACTCTTCTATTTTTAATCCGTTGTCATTCCAAACAGATTGAGGAAGACCGGAAGATTCATTTCCAAAGACCAAAGCCAACGGCTTCTTTTCTACACTGTATGTTTGACCTAAAGTTTTATTCGTCTGGAGAATAAAGGGATAGTATGGTCTATCAAATTCTTTTAAGTATTCATCAAAAGTATTAAATTCTTGAATTCTAATAGAAAACATAGCTCCCATTGAGGCTCTTACTGTTTTAGGATTAAATCTATCAGCCGCCGGTAAAACTATAGCTAAATCCTTATAACCGAAAGCGAGCATTGTTCTCATTATGTTTCCTAAATTTCCCATATCCATAGGATTGACTAAGACGACATGGTCATTGGATTTATCCAATTTTTGATCGTATTGATCAAATACAGCGATGACATGATCATTACCTTTTCCACCAAGTTTCTCTACAGCCTTAGATGAAACAATAACTTTATTCTTGTCGACTAAAGTCATTAGCTTCTTATATCCTTCTGTCTTTAAAGCTTCTTCGGATACATATATTTCCTTTACCAACTCTTTCTTATTATCGATAAGATTGATAGTCGGAAAAAATCCAGCTGTATAAGAATAACCACATCCTTTTTTATATTGTTTAACCATAATTTACATTCCAATCTAAGCTATAACATTACAACAAAACAGAACTACAATCAACGCACCCAAACAAATACGATAATATCCAAAACCTTCAAAAGTATGTTTCTTAACCCATCCCATAAGTTTCTTAATAACAACCAATGATACTAAGAAAGCAGATATAATTCCAAACCACAAATAAATATTCATACTAGCAGTCAAGACTGTTCCATCTTTAATGAATGAAATTAATTTAATAAGCGATGCACCTAACATGATAGGAATTGATAAGAAGAAAGAATATTCAGTAGCAGCTGTTCTACTAGCTCCAAATAACAATGCTGACAATATAGTTACACCAGATCTACTAGTTCCTGGAATTATTGATAGCATTTGAAATAATCCTATATATAAACAAGTTAAATAAGATAAAGATTCTGTACTTTGATATTTGTATGGATATGGATTAGCCGGTAAGTTTTGACCTGCCAAAGACTTCAGATACTCTTTTTGCTTCTTCTTTTGATATCTTTCCATTATTATGAAAAAGACGCCATAAATAATCAAAGTACATGCAACCACTATTGGACTATTTAGCATTTTAGTTTGCTCATCATTCAGTAAGATTTCTAATAAAACACCTGCCAGTCCAGCTGGAATACAGCCTATTATTATCTTTAGCCACATCTTCCAAATTGAATTTCTATTTTCCTTGGTAAGTTTTAAAGATAATGGATTTAGTTTTTTAAAGAACTTAAGAATAACTGCAAGAATTGCTCCAAGTTGAATAATAACCATAAAGAAATCCCAAAAAGCAGATCCGAATCTACTTTCCAAATTAAATCCAGGAATAGCTGACACTAAAATGATATGACCGGTCGATGAAACAGGTAGCCATTCAGTAACACCTTCTACCAAACCATAAAACAAAGCTTTGATAACATCGTTCATATAACTTATCTCCAAATCACTTAAAGAATTATATCAATATTAACTTATTTATAATATGGTGTAAGCACATTTGCAGAAATGTGTTTAGCCTAGTATATCAATGCACATCCTCATAATACCCTCACACAACGTGTAAGGGCTTTAGACATTCAACCATAAATTAGAAAAGAAAAATAGTATTAAAATTATTACCGCATAAATTGAAGGGGGGATTATTTTGGTGATCGTAATCGGTGGAATGATAGGTCTTGGAAAAACAACAGTTGCCAAGACTTTAGGCAAAGCGTTTGATAGTGAAGTTTTCTATGAGTCGGTTAAAGGTAACAAGATTCTTCCTCTCTTTTATGAGGCTTCTCCCGAAGAGATTCAAAAGAAAAGATATCCTTTTTTGCTTCAACTTTGGTTTTTAAACACTAGATTTAAAGCAATTAAGGAAGCTCTATATAACGATAATAATGTTTTAGATAGATCTATATATGAAGACTGGTACTTTGCAAAGAAGAATCAAGAATTAGGAAGAATATCTCCATTAGAAATGGAAGTTTACGAAAATTTACTAAATAACATGATGGAAGAACTAGATGGATGTCCTAAGAAAGCTCCTGATTTAATGGTCTACTTAAAAGGGTCTTTTGATACTGTTATAAAACACATAGAACAACGCGGAAGATCTTTTGAATTAGGTCAAGATAAACTAGATTATTATCACTTCCTTTGGGAAGGATATGATGATTGGGTGAAGAACTTTTATAAAGCTTCTCAATTTATCACAGTTGATATGGATAAAGTCGATATTATTGCTCATCCAGAGCAGGGTGATGAATTAGTTAAAATTGTTAAAGAAAAATTAGCTGAAATTAGAAAACAAAATCAATAAATCCTATTTTTCTTAAGCTATTTGTTTGTGAGTCTTTCTTAATAAAAAAATTGAATTTGCCTTAACCACTACAGCAACAAAAACTATGGCGAAAAGTATTGGAGCAGCCGATGTCACCTTAACTCCCAATAAGGGATTAACAGGTGTTTATGCTCTTTGCTATGTTGCTTCATTAACAGAATATACTGTTATCTGTAAGGAAACAAACGATACTTTCAGTCTTTACGCAACTATAGAAAACCCATATCTATCTTTCTTGAAAATTAATTAACCGCTGATATTGAGCTCGAGTACCCAACTCGAGCTTTTTATATATTCTTTTTATCATCTCATTTGATAATTCATATATCTTAAAGTATCTTCTTACTCGCTAAACGGGAGAAAACTTATGGATAACAATAACGAAATAGAAGAGAAAAATAGCACTCAAGCTGATGTTGAATCCACTTCATTGAGTGAGAAGAAAAATGGAGATAGCATCACAAAGAATAAAATCTTTAAGCCATATAAAGTTAAAGATATAGTATTTGCAGTAGTCGCATCAGTCGCCATGTTGATAACATGCTTAGATATGCCATTTATAGCATCTATTCCTGTCTTTGGAATAGGAATGATTGGAATTGCATTCCAAGTTTCATTCTTCCAAGCTGTTATACTCGCTAAAGTAAGAAAACCCGGGGCTTCAATTATCAGTTCCTTAGTATTGGGATTGTTTCATGTAGTATTTGCGCCTCAAATGATTTTGTTCGCCTTTATAGGTGGATTAGTCGGAGAAGTTCTAGGACTACTTATCTTTAGAAGTTATAAATCCTATTTATCGATAGGATTTACATCATGCTTCTTAGTTCCTGTCATCACTTTATGCATGGTTGCATGGTACTTTATGTTGATGTCTCCCGGAAAAGCTATGGATCACTTGCAATTGACTAATGCCGGATGGATTATTCCTACATGCGTAACATTAGGAGTTGTGGCTTTGTCTATTGCCGGAGCTGTTTGTGGCACATTATTGATGCGTACTTTATACAAAAAAGGCGTGCTTCATGAATCGCTATAATCTCAAAAAACAAATCTATCCTTTATTCGCCATTCTATCTTTCATAATAATACTACCTATAGGAATGGTCTTTTCTTCCAATTCATGGATGTGGCTTTTTGTGTTGGCTTATTGGCTATTGTTCTTAGCATTCGGCTATTGGAGAGCTTGTCTTTCTTGTTTGACGGGAATGGCATTCTTAATAATCATGGTGTCCGGTGTTACAGTATTGATGACTAAAGATTGGAAAGCTTGTGAATTATCTGCCTTGAGATGTGCAATGATTTCAATAGCGACAATTCCTTTAATGGGGATGTCTTATACAAAATTAGGTAAAAGCTTAGACACATTACGAGCACCTAGATCTATGTCATTGGCCATAATGGTTTTATTTGCTTTTATTCCTCTATTGATGACTGAAAGAAGTAGGATTATGAAAGCATATAAAGTAAGAGGAGGAAATCCTCATGTCCCTTTTGCCTTCTTTAAAAATATGATTGTTCCTTTTCTTGTAAGAACAATTTCAATATCTGATACCTTAGCTCTATCAGTTGAAACAAGAGGTTTTGATTTAAAATCTAAGCCTAAAGAAATATACGAGCCTGTCATTCCAAAGCTATATGATTGGATTTATATAGCATCTTTAATTTTGGTTAGCGGTGCGATAATAGGAGTTGGAATATGGTTAAAAACGCTATAGAATTTCAACATATTTCTTTTCAATATGCTGATGGGAATACTAAAGTTTTAAAAGATGTAAACTTTTCTATTCCATTTGGAAGTGTTACTTTATTAACAGGAAGAACTGGTGTCGGAAAAACGACTCTTTTAAGAATCTTAACAAGAGTTATCCCTGAAGATGTGTCAGGAACTATATATGGAAATATATTAGTAGATGGTGAGACAATAGCTAAAAACAACATCGTCGACGTATCTAAGAAAATAGGCTTTGTTATGCAGGACCCTGAATGCCAGATATTTCATGAAGATGTTCATGACGAGCTTCTTTTTGGAATGGAGAATAATAATGTATCAAAAGAAGAAGCTTATAGACGTGAAAAAGAAGCATTAGACTATACTCACCTAGATAGAAACAGCAAAACAAAAACTTTATCAGGTGGTCAAAAAGCTATGTTGATCACTCAGTCAATTATATTGATGCGTCAAAATATAATAGTCTTAGATGAACCTCTAGCTAATTTAGATTTAGAGAACGCCTTAAAACTATTAATCGATTTAAAAAGATTAGCTAAGGAAGGAAAAGCTATTATCATTTGCGAGCATAGAACTTCATTAGTTCTTCCTTTCTGCGATAAAATCTATCATCTCGATAACGGAATAATGTACGAAGGAACAGGAGATGATGATAAGCCGTTTGTTTTTGAAGGTCAAAAAACAAATAAAGAAGAATCTAATGAATCTATATTAAAGATAGATCATTTAAATAAATCTTTCGATGATAAGAAAGTATTAAATGATTTATATTTCAATATGAAGAAAGGAAGAATTTCAGTTATTCTAGGAAATAATGGTCAAGGAAAAACAACACTTTTAAATTGCATTTCAGGTCAAATGAAAGTGAAGAAAAAAGATGGTCAAATAACCCAATCAATTGCAAAAAGAATAGGTAGTTATAAGTGGTTCAAAAAAGTCAGCGTAGTATTCCAAAACCCAACCTACGAATTGTTTAATTCATCCGTTAGAAAAGAATTATGCTTCCATTCATATAGCAAAGATTTTGCTCTGGAAATAGGAAGCAAATTACATCTAGAGTATCTCTATGACAGACATCCTCAATCATTATCTGAAGGAGAAAAAAGAAAACTTACAATTGCTTGTGCATTAGCGAAGAAACCCGATTTGCTCTTCTTAGACGAACCGACTGTCGGGCAAGACAGAAAATCACTAGAAAACATAATCGAAGTAATTAAAGACTTTGTTAAAGAATATAAGACTTCTGTTTATTTAATAACTCATGATGAACAAGCCGCTAAAGCTTTAGCTGATGATATCTATTTATTAAAAAACGGAAAGCTAAATAGATTGGATTCAGTAGAAGAATTTTTCGACAATCTTCGATTGATTGGAGCTGATATTAATAAAAACAATCAATAGAATTTAACTTTTCTATTGATTTTATTTTTGTATTCTATTATTCTCTTTAAGGTCGAAATCCATATCGTGTGTCTTCCCATGAAACCGCACGTAAAAATTAACAGGGGGCTTTTTTTATGCAAAGTAATATGGAAAACGAAGTAGAGTCGAGTTACAAGGGAAAGGACCAAGCCACAGGAATTAAAGCTTGGTTCACTCCAAAGATGATTGCGTACAATTCAATAGTAGCAGCTATTTATGTAGTACTAACAGTAGTGTGTTTCTATGCTTCTTATGGATTGCTAAATTTCAGAATCTCTGAAATATTGAACATCTTAGTCTTCTTTAATCCTGCATATATCATCGGATTAACTGTCGGATGCCTTATTTCAAACGCTTTTGGCTTATTGCTTTCAATGGCAGGTCCTTGGGACTTATTAATTGGAACAGGTGCAACTTTAATAGGTTGTTTAGCAATGATACCTTGCAAGCATTTGTTAATTGCTACCTTCATGCCAGTTATATCTAATGCCGTAATAGTCGGAGCAGAATTAACTTGGCTTATGGAACTAGTTACACCTAATCTTTGGTGGGTTGCAATGGGTTATGTATTCCTTGGAGAATTCTTGATTATCTCTGTAGTCGGATACATAATTTTCTTCATAATAGGTATGAAGAATAAGCCGTTCCTAAAGACTTTAAATGCAACTAAAAATCTAAATTTTGCTTGGTGATAAAATAAGTTTATAAAATTATAAATTTAAACTAAGCATCTTTTAGATTTATAAAAGAGTGACTTTCTTTGAGTCACTCTTTTATTTTCTATAGCAATAAAACACATAATAACTATTATTTCTTACATATAGTTCCGCACCAACACAACTGGTACAGAAATAAAGAAGGTAAACTTAAGAGAAGAAAATATGAGAAAATAAAGAAAAGAGGAAACAACAGTGACTAAAGAACAATTATTCGAATGGGTCGATACAGGTCGTGAACTTGAACTGACTTACAAAGGAAAAAACTATTCTATTATTTATCCTGAAATAGACAACAAGAGAATTATTTCCTTTTGTCAATTTGATGATGAGGTATTGGATGTAGCGACAGTCGACGAGCTTTGGAATTCGATTTACAAAGGAATAAAATTATCCGATATGTTATCTTCAATCCCTGAAGATGACGTCTATGTTTACTAAAGACTAGAGCCACAAGAATCATAGGATTAAAAAAGACTATTGAAACACTCGGTTAACAGCCGTCAATCAATAGTCTTTTTTTTATTTCATCAGCACGTCTTTCACCGATTCATAATCCCATTCGGGCTCATCAAACAGTTTAGCTTTTTTCATAGCTACATGCACTCCTTTATCTCTTACTGACTCTGGACAAAGGCTTTTATCAACAAAAGAGGAATTATATAAGACAATTAATTCTATATAAGCCTCTTTCTTGGTATAACTCACATTGTGAGATAAGCTATTTACATTTGTTTTCATATCTATATAATTCAACAATGAGATTTCTAAATCTCATAGTGTGAGGCAAAAATGTGTGGAAAGAGTGATGAGTATTACACCAAGTTATTCGCTGATGTTACCTGTGTGTTTTGGGAACACCAGCCAAGGCCATTCGGCAACGGATCATTTGGTAGAGGTGAACAAAAGATAATCCTTTATCTAAACAATCACCCCGAAGGTGCTAATCCCGGTACCTTATCCGAATATTTAAATGTCGGAACAGGAAGAATAGGCAACGCTCTAAAAGACCTTGAAGAAAAAGGTCTTATAGAACGAAGCAAAGAAAACAAAGATAAAAGAAAAACTGTAGTCGTTCTTACTGAAGAAGGCAAGGAAAAAGCTGCCGGATTTAAGGCATTCTTCACTTTGAAGATAAGACAAATGGTCGATGCTTTAGGTGGAGATGACTTCGAGTTGATGTGTAATTTAATTAAAAAGGCATTTATTGCCACAGTTTCGGAGGTAGATAAGAATGCTGAAATTGTATAAGAAATTTAGACCTATAGATTGGGTACAAACATTCCTAATCATCGGTCTAACAATAGTACAAGTATGGTGTACTATGTTATTAGTCGATTATGTTCAAGATATTACTAAATCTATCATCTATTTGAATTATCAAAATCAAATATCCTCTATACTTCCTTCTGGAATGATTATAGGAGATATAAAATTTGAGCAGATACTTCAAATGATGACACAAAATCCAGGAAGTATGGATTCTTCAAAGCTAACTGCTGAAATGTGGTCATCAATCCAGACTGCTACTACAGGTGATATCTGGTTAAATGGTGGAATGATGGTTTTAGTAGCTACTGGTGCAGCTGGATGTCAATTTGTCATCGCTGTTTTAGCAGCTTATATATCATCCAATTTTGCAACCACACTTCGTACAGAAGTGAATACAAAGATTTCTAACTTCTCTTTGGCTGAAATCAACAAATTCTCAACGGCTTCATTAGTCACACGTGCTACCAACGATGTACAACAAGTTCAAATGGCAAACCTCTTGGTAATGCGTATGGTCTTTGCTGCACCAGTAACTGCAATTTGGGCAATTTGTAAAGTCCAAGCTTCAAGCTGGCAATTGACTATAGCTGCTGCTGTTGGAATTGTCCTCTTGGTCATTTGCATAATCATATTGATGACATTTGTTATGCCTAAATTTAAAATTATGCAAAAGTTCATCGATAAAGTTAATGCAGTCACCGGTGAGAACTTAACTGGTATACGTGTTGTTCGTGCTTACAATGCTGAAGATTATCAAGAAAACAAGTTTGAAAAAGCAAATAAAGATTTAACTAAAACTCAACTCTTTACCGGACGTATGCTAGGTTTGATGTCACCTATCATGACCTTAGTCATGAATGGTTTAACATTAGCAGTTTATTGGATCGGTGCTGGATTAATTGCTGGCAATGAAATCGACTATGCAACTGTCCAAGCATTCACTATGTTGTGCACACAAATAGTTATGGCCTTCTTGATGCTCATGATGATGTTCATCTTGCTTCCTAGAGCAAATGTCTGTGCAAAGAGAATCCAAGAAGTTATAGATACTGAAGTATCAGTCAAAGATCCTGAAGTTGAAAAGCCTTTGGTAAAAGGCGAAGAAGGTACTATCACCTTTGATCATGTTTCATTCGCTTATCCTGATGCCGAAGCTGATATTCTCCAAGACATCTCTTTCACCGCAAAGAAAGGTCAAACTATAGCCTTCATAGGATCTACAGGATCTGGTAAATCCACGTTGGTAAATTTGGTAACTCGTTTCTACGATGTAACTAAAGGATCAATCACCATCGATGGTGTAGATGTCAGAAACATGAAGCAATCCACATTGAGAGGATTAGTCGGATTTGTTCCTCAAAAAGGGTTGTTGTTCTCCGGAACAATAAAGAGCAACATCAAGTTTGGTAATTCAAATGCATCAGATAAAGATGTCGAACAAGCCTGCAAGATAGCTTGTGCTGATGAATTCATATCAAAGATGGATAAAGGATACGATTCGCCTATCACTCGTGGTGGAACAAATGTCTCAGGTGGTCAAAGACAAAGACTTTGTATCGCTAGAGCTATTGCTACAAAACCTGAATTCCTCGTCTTCGATGACTCTTTCTCAGCCTTGGATTTCAAGACAGATAAACAAGTCAGAGAGAACCTGTCTAAGTCTCAAAAAGATGTTACTAAATTGATAGTTGCTCAACGTATCGGAACCATTATGGATGCCGATACAATCGTCGTATTAAGTGAAGGTAAAGTTGTAGGTAAAGGAACTCATAAAGAGTTACTTCAAAACTGCCCAATCTATCGTGAGATAGCCTTGTCTCAGCTTTCAAAGGAGGAACTTGGATTATGAATCGCGAAGAAAGAAAAGCAATAAATAATACAAGAAAGCAGCAAAAAGCTGATAAGAAGATGACAAAAGAACAGATGAAGTCAACTATCAAAGGTATTATGAGCAACGGTTCAAAATATATGCCTTGGATTGTTGTGGCTCTCATTTGTATTATCGGAATGGTCGTACTTTCAATCTTTGCTCCTAACATCCTATCCGACTTCACCAACTTGATCACAAATTACTCCAATCCTTCAAAGACAACAATAGAAGGATTCAATGGAGCAATAATCAATGCTGGAGATTCTAAAGCTTTCATGGAAAACGTAGGAATCTATGGTGGAATCTTAATTGGCTTATATGCAGGAAATGCTGTATTAGGTTATTGTGCTTCATTCATCATGACTTCTGTCTCTCAATATTTTGCTAAAGATTTGAGAACAGCTATGTCTAAGAAGATAAATAGACTTCCTCTTTCTTACTTCGATACACGTCAATATGGAGATATCCTCTCAGTAGTAACTAACGATATCGATCAATTAGGTCAGTCTTTGCAACAGTCTATCAGTATGATGTTCCAATCAATATTCACTTTGATTGGAGCATTAATTGCTATGTTTGTTACTTCATGGCAAATGGCCATAACAGTTCTTTGTACTTTACCTTTGATGATTGCGTTCATGGCTTTTGCTTTGATATTAGCAAATCCTCAATTCATAAGAAGACAAAAGAAGTTAGGTGAAATTGAAGGCGAAGTCGAAGAGACTTACAATGGTCAATTAGTCATCAAAGCGTTCAACGCTCAAGATAAGACTAATGCCGCATTCGAAAAGAGCAACCACGAATTGAAAAGAACTATGTTCCTAGCAGAAACTTGTGGTGGTACTATGCAGCCTTTCATGTCATTAATTTCATATGTAGCTTATGCTGCTGTGTTTGTTACCGGTGGACTTCTCTTAAATGCTCAAGTTGCCGGATTTACTTACGGTACAATCACTGCATTCATGATTTATATCAATTTGTTCCAAAGCCCTCTATCTCAAATAGCACAAGCTTTGAATCAAATGCAGATGGGTGTAGCATCTGGAAACAGAGTATTTGAATTCTTAGGGGCTAAAGAGCAAGAAAATGACTCTAATCTTCCTTCAGTATTTGAAAATAAGAATGGAAAAGAAGTCGTAAAAGGAGCAGTCGAATTCAATCACGTCAACTTCTCTTACGATGATTCCAGAGTCATCATCCCTGACTTCTCAGCCATCATAAAGCCTGGAATGAAAGTCGCAATAGTCGGACCTACAGGTGCAGGAAAGACAACTATGGTCAACCTCTTAATGAGATTCTATGAAGTCAATGTGGGAAGCATATCTATAGACGGAATTCCTACAAAAGATATGCAGAGAAAGGAAGTTAGAGATGTCTTTGGAATGGTCTTGCAAGACACTTGGGTTTTTGCAGGAACTCTGCGTGAAAATCTGGTCTACAACACTCCTAACGTTACTGACGAACAAATTCAGCAGGCCATTCACGATGCTCACTTGGTCCATTATGTCAGAACCTTGCCAGGAGGACTAGATTACTATATTGAAGATGGAAATACGATTTCCGGTGGTCAGCGTCAGTTGATTACAATCGCCAGAGCTATGATTAAGAATGCTCCATTGTTGATCTTGGATGAAGCTACATCAAACGTCGATACAAGAACAGAAGAAAAAATTGAAGAGTCTATGGATAGATTGACCAAAGGAAGAACATCATTTGTCATCGCACATCGTCTCTCCACAATCAGAAATGCTGATTTGATTCTCGTTATGAAAGATGGAAATATCATCGAACAAGGAACCCATGATTCTTTGATGAATCAAAATGGATTCTACGCTTCCTTGTACAACTCTCAATTCTCGATGGAATAAAGATAAAATAACATTCAAAAAACTCAGTCACATGACTGAGCTTTTTTTATTTCTTGACCTTTTCTATCGCAGCTAGCATCTTATCTCTGCTAGCTAAGTTTCTAGCAAAAGCAGTGGCTGATCCTATCGCGACACCATAAGCTAGAGCAACACCATAGTCATGTGTTTCTAAATAGCCTTTTAAAAATCCAGCAACCATTGAATCACCAGCTCCAACAGTTGATTTAACATGTCCTATAGGAGCAGATCTCTTATAAATATTACCTGCTTCATCGACTAATAACGCTCCTTGTTTTCCTAAAGAAACAAGGACATTTTTAGCACCCATATCTTGAAGATGTCTAGCACCAGTAATTATTTCTCCATCAGTAAATAAATCATCCACTCCAAGTATCTCGCACATCTCTTCCTTATTCGGCTTTATTAAGAAAGGATGGAATTTCAAAGAGTCTGTCAATAGACTTCCAGTAGAGTCGACTACCGTCATAACATCTCTATCCGATATTCTTTCCAATATTTTCTCATAAGTATTACTAGGAAGAGTCGGGGGGATTTGTCCACTCATGACTAAGATATCACCACTTTCACTCTGCTCAATCTTTTTAAACAGTTTCTCCAAATCATCATCAGTAGCGTTAGGTCCAGAGCCATTGATTGCAGTCTCAACTTTTCCATCGATCTTAACATTGATACGCGTTATTCCAGCGATATGAATAAAATCAGTTTGAAGCCCTTCTTTTGCTAAAAGTTTTTCTACATATTCACCAGTAAATCCAGACAAAAAGCCCAAAGCGATAGATGTATATCCTAATCTCTTCAAAATGATGGAAACATTTATTCCTTTTCCACCAGGTGCAAATGATTCCTTAGTAGTTCTATTAATAGCACCAATAGTCAATTTATCCTTAACTGTTAAGGAATAATCCAAAGCGGGTGACAAAGTCAAAGTTCTAATTGTCATTTTGATTTACCTCCAAAAGAATTAAATCAGTGAATTCTTCTTTAGTATCTATGAAATCAGTGATTACTTTAGCTCCTTTTAAAGGAGCGAAAGTAACTACTGATTTTGTATTAAACTTAGATCCATCTATCAAAAATATCGTTTCCTCAGCCATTTGAATAGCTTTCTTCTTAAAATTAGCTTCAGCATAATCAGGAGTCATGAATCCATAGAATTTATCCACAGCATTAGCTCCCATAAAGGCTTGTTTGAAATGAAATTTTGAAATTTCTTCCTCTGCCATTGGTCCAACTGTAGCATCAGTAGTGATTTTTAAGGCTCCACCAATTAAATAAGTATTAATTCCTTTCTCTGATACAGTTCTAGCGATAGAAAGAGAATTAGTTACAACGGTAATTCTTAAATCGGTAGGTAAATTATTAGCTAATGTCAAAGTGCTAGAACCAGCATCGATATAAATAGTTGAATCAGGTCTGATGAGATTGATTGCTCTCTTAGCTATCAAAAGCTTGTTCTCGGCGTTCATTCTCTCTCTTACCACAAGTTTTTGATCTGCTAAAAAGAAAGCTGCTGTCTTTATACTAGATGCTCCGCCTCTTTCTCTTACCAATAGACCTTCTTTATCCATCTCTACGATGTCACGTCTTACCGTAGATTCAGACATATCCAAATCTTTTGCTATTTCTTCTAAGGAAACATAACCTTTGGATTTAATTAAGGCCAAAAGTCTATCCTTTCTCTCTTTTTTAGTCATTACCTATAAAAGTCTCCGGGTCTAATAATATAAAACAAAATATATAAATAATCATCTTATATTGCATTATTTAAGAAATTAATTTCATATAAAATTTAAAAATTATAATATTATTAGTTTTTTATGAATGTGTAAAATAATGCCTATTTATAAAATTATTCTTATTTTTCTTGATTTGTGAGTGAAAATATATATGCACTTAGGAGGCTTGATATGAAAATACTACATACATCAGATTTACACATAGGTAAATATATAGGGACCTATGATTTAAAAGAAGACACTGAATATGTCTTAAATCAGGTTGTCGATACAGCGATAAGAGAAAGAGTTGAGGTCGTTCTAATTAGCGGTGATGTTTTTGATAGACCTAACCCATCTGAAGAAGCTATCAAAATGTATGTTTCCTTTTTAAAGCAATTATTAGATAAAAATATAAAAGTAATAGCTATATCAGGAAACCATGATTCAGGTATTAGGTTATCTGCTTACAAAGCCATTCTAGGAAAAGGATACTTTGTAGAAGGTGAATTCAATTCTCCAATGAGGAAGGTTTCATTAAACGATAAATATGGCCCAGTAAATTTCTACATGCTACCATTCTTTACTCCGTTTATTGTTAAAAGCAATCTTAAACTTGAAAAAGGATTGGAAAATTATGATTTAGCTATGGATGAAATCATAAAGAGAGAAAATATAGATACTTCACAAAGAAATATCATCCTAGCTCATCAATTTGTAGCCGGATTTAAATTTGGTGGATCCGAGGAAGATTTTTCTTATAGCAACGGAGATGAGAAAAATGTCGCAGGGGTTGGAATTATTAGTTTGGATAAATTCCAGAATTTTGATTATGTAGCTTTAGGACATATTCATAAGCCTCAAAAAATAAGTAGAGAAACCATTAGGTATTCAGGTTCTTTACTTAAATATAAAACATCCGAAATCGACGGTCCTGATAAATCAGTAGTGATAATAGATTTAAAGGAAAAAGGTAATATAGAAGTCAAACTTGATCCTATCAAGCCTTTGCATCCTTTTGTAAAAATAGAAGGACTACTATCTGAATTAACTAATACTAATCCAAATGAAAATGATTACGTTTATTTGATAGTGGATGATGATAAAACTCCGATTGAAGCCAAAAATAAATTAACTCCTTATTACAAGAGAATAGTGGATATAGAATTTCCAAATGATACATTGCAGCAAAAGATGAATTTAGATACATCTTTAGCTGATAAAAGACCTATAGATTTTATCTGTGAATACTATAGGGAGAAAACAAATAAAGACTTAGATGAAGAAAACAAGAAATTATTAGCGGAAATCTTTATAGAAGCCAACAAAGAAGGAGGACAAAACTAATGAAGCCAATCAAATTAACAATCCAAGCTTTTCAATCATATTTAGATAAAACTGAAATTGATTTCACAAAACTTGGCGATAAAGGATTATTCTTAGTAGATGGTGAAACAGGTGCTGGAAAATCGACAATATTCCAAGCCATTTACTACGCTTTATATAAAGAGTTTCTGAACAGTGGTGGAAAAGGCTGTGTCGACATTGTCGACAAGGATATTAGAAATATTAACGCGCCAGATAAAATGAAAACGATAGTAGATTTAATCTTTGAAGAGAAAGGAAAATACTATCACGTCAATAGAACCATAAATAAAAAAGGATCTACTGAATCACATCTCTTCGATGTATTAAGTTTAGATCCCTATGAAGAAAAACCTGAGCAATTAGAAAGCGGAGGTAAAGCATTAAACAAAAGAATTAAAGATATCATAGGATTAGATGCAGATCAGTTTGAAAAGACAATCTTAATTCCTCAAGGAAAGTTTGAAGATTTATTAAATCAAGATACAAAAGGAAGAAGAGATATCTATCGCTCATTGTTTGGAACAGATTCCTATAACAAATTTCAAGCGAGATTGAGCGACTTAGCAAATAAAGCTCAGGCTGATTTAAAGAGTGAATCAGCTAAAGTAAATATTCAATATAATAATATTAAAGTCGATGAAGAAGATTTAGATCTTGTAGAAGAGAAAAAATCCATTTTCAATTCACCAGATATAAAGCAAGACGAAGCTTATGCTTTCATAGAAAAAATAACAGATAAGTACAAAAAAGATTTAAATGAAACTAAATCTCTTATGGATGAAGAACAAAAAGAGCTTCAAATCTTGAGCGGAAATGAACAGAAAGCAAGAGATTATATCAGCAATAAAGAAAAGCTAAAAAACATTAAAAATCAAATCGATTCTTTAAATCCAAAATTACAAGTATCTTCAAGAAATCTAACTGAACTAGAGAGCAAAGACAAGGAGATAGAATTAGATAACAAGAACTTAATAGATTTAAAAAATAACTTAGTCGATTTAGATAACCTTGCCTCAAAAGAAAAAGAAAAAAAGAATTATGAATCATCTATTTCTTTTCAAAAAAATCAGTCGGAGAAAAAGCAAGATGATTTAGCTATTGTTCTTAAACAATTAGAAGATACAAACAATGAGCTCAAGAATTTAACTCCTGATCCTACTAAAGAACTCATTAAAATAGATGAAGAATCAAAACCTTTGTTCCAAAAAGAAAAAGAATTAGAACAAATTAAAGAAGACATCGCCAAGTTAACAGCAAATAAAGAGAATCTAATCAAACTAGTCGATAAAGCTAATTCACTTAGACATAAAAAAGAAATCCTTGAGCAAGAGAAGGACAGGATGATCAAAGTTAGATTTGACAATTATGCCGGATATTTAGCTAAAGAACTAAAAGAGAATTACCCATGCCCTGTCTGTGGTTCTATTTCTCATCCAAACCCAACTAAATTATCCACAAATAGTGTTTCTGATGAGGAGATGAAGAGAATAGAAGATGAATACAATGCAAAAGCAAATGAATCATCATACGCAGATTCTAAAGTAGATTCGGAACAAAAGCAAATCACAGAACTGACTGAAACTATCAGTTCAAAATTAAAGAAATATGACTCCGATTTCAAATCCATCGATTTATCATATCAAAAAGTAAATGATAAATTATCCAAAGAAATAAAAGATTTCGAATCTAGAAAAATGAGCTTATTAAGCATGCAATGCTATAAGACTTCTTTGGAAACAAATAGGGATGCTTCGAATATTAAGAAAGACAAATTAACTTCAGAAATAAGTAAAATAGAATCAGATTTAGCTAGTTCTAGAGCTCATATTTTAGAAAATACTAAATATATCGAGGAGCTCAAAAATAAAATAGGAAACAAGTCTAAAGAAGATGTAGAAAAGAACATTGTTTGTCTAAAAAAGAAGATTAGCGATTATAAAGTCTTATTAAACAAAACTAGAAATGATGTTAATCAAATCACTGCTGAAATAACAAGTTTAGAAGGACAAGAGAAAATATTATCTAATTCAATCACCGAATATGAAAGTCGATTGAACTTATCTCTTGAAGAAATAATTTCAAAGAAAAATCAAATTCAAAATGACTTCAATATAAATAACAGTAAGTATTCTAAATATTCGAGTTTCTATTCGACTAATGAATCGATCTTATCTCAGTTAAAATCTGAATTTCCAATTATCGAAAAGCTTCAAAAACAAGCTACCAATCTAAATCATCTCAACTTAGTATTCGGTGGTGGTAATTGCGATGGAGTTAAAGAAACAATAGAAGTTTATGTTCAAGGTAAACAATTGGAAAGAGTCCTACACTTTGCTAATAAGAGATTATTAGAAATGACAAACAATCATTTCTCAATGGTAAAAGCAAATGCTGGAGAATATGGTGCAAAAGCATTGTCTGGACTTGAAATCAACATAAGGGATAATCAAAATTTAGCGCCGGATGGAAAGACTAGGAAATCCATCACTTTATCAGGAGGTGAGAGTTTCAAAGCTGCATTATCCTTAGCTTTAGGATTAAGAGATACTGTCGCTTTGACTAAAGAAGGAATCAATATAGATTGTATGTATATCGATGAAGGATTTGGAACATTGGATAAAAACAGTCTCGATGACATCATGAGTGTCTTATCAAATCAAACTGTCGAGCAAGGAAACTGCTTGGTAGGAATAATAAGTCATGTAGATTTACTTCAAACTAGAATCAAAAAGAAAATCGAAGTATCTAAAGATTCAAGCGGTAACTCACACGCAGTAATCAAGATAGAAGAATAAAACACTTTAACTTCATAAATTAAGAATGGAAAATAAAATAGTGTCTGGAGAAGACACTATTTTTATTTCGATTATTTTATTTTGCTAATTTAACTATTGATAATTTTCAGCGGTTAAATTTTCTATAGCTCCTTCATAACCATCATAGTAAGTTAATGCGATGGTCTTTAAATTTGCGGAAATCACGCCACTTCCATAATTACGAGTAAGCTTATAATACCCACCACTGACAGTACAATTTAAATTACTCAAAATTAATTTATAAGTCCCATCAGTATTTGCTTCTATATCCCAATTAAAAGTATAGGTATTGTCCCTATAGAATTCCATCAAACCTGTTCCATTAGCATTCAATGTTAATGTATCACCAGACCTATGTGCATAAGGCCCGTACCCTACAATATTTCCCTTAACAGTAGAAAGATCAGCTGCAGGTTTTTCCTTGACAGTAAATTCAACAACTTCAGATAAAGTATCATTATCTTTAGCCTTAGCTTGAACTTTAATAGTTCCAGCTTTCTTACCTACCAAAGTATAAGAACCATCAGAATTTAATCTTAAAGTAGCAACATCGGATGCTTCTGTCACTTCGATTGTATATTCTGTAGTATTTGCATTATCGGGATTGACTTGAACAGTCAAATTCAAAGTATCACCGACATATAATTCTTTAGTCGTATTAGTGATACTAATACTAGTGACAGGATGAGATACAACTGTAATATCGGTTGTTGCAGATGCACCATTCTCATAAGTCATGGTAATGGTTGCTGTTCCAGCACCTTTAACCATGAGTTTCTTCGAAATTGTTGATACACTAATAACATTAGAATCTGAAGATTGATATGTAAAAGACTCATCTAAATATTTGTTTGGAGTAGTTATAGTTGTCTTCAAATCAAATGCAACTCCATCATTGTAATTCGAATCTATTTGATTGTTGTCACCTATAGATTGAATGGTGAATGCTTTAATCTTATAGTCATCTTTATCCAACTTATTCTCATCACTATCGACTCTAGTTCCATAATTCAAAGTAGCATCATCTACAGCTGTTTGATAAGGAGTAGCATCAGTCTTCAACGCATGAGCAGTGAAATCATATCCATTGCTGTTATAAACTTTTTGATCAAACTTGAAAGAGACCAATTTATCTCCACTAAGCCCTATTTCAAACGAGATTTCATTGTAATATGAAGTATCACCTTCAAACTTAGATTCAATCTTATAAACAAAATTGTTATCCAAATTATCAATTTTTCTAACTATAGCTTTCTCCTTAGAGTTATCGTTAGACAATCCTTTACTGGAAGTTTCAGTCAAATAATTCAATGCATATTGACTTATTCCATAAACGGATGAGCCGGAATAATCAGTATCTTCACTAATCATAGAAATAGCATTATTTGCTTGATCCTGCTTCAAAACATCAGAAAAACCATTTCCAACACTCTTTTTAGTTTCTTTTACTTTATTATTTGCTTCTGTTTGACTGGTTGTATCGATGATATTATGTAAATAATTCTTTGAATCGGAATTAGCTTGAATAAAGGTTAAATCGTCTACATATTCACCTTCACTAGAAGTGATTCTCTTTTGAATCGAATCAGTGTATACAGTCCAATCATATTGTTTTTCTTCAGTTGTTAAATCGAGCTTCTTGTGTTTCCATGATCCACCATTTGAATTAGTTTTTTCTTTGATCAAAGCTGTTTCCAATACAGTTTTAATCTCATCAAACTCCACACTTTCGATTGGCTTTTTCACATCAAAGTTAATCGTCTTTTCAATCGATCCTGCTTTTACTGTCAAAGAAGCATGACCTTCTTTAATAGCCGTTACTTTCTTACCTTCAATCGATAATAAATCAACAGTAGTGGTAGTCAATTCATAAGATTTATCTGTAGCATCTTCAGGTAAAACTGATACAGTGAAATCGACTTCATCGCCTACATAAACACTACTTGCATTTAGAGCAATGTTTATTCCAGTAACTGCCACAGGGACTAAGACATCAAAAGAATCAGTTTTATCGCCATCTTCAGTTTTAACTGTGATGGTAGCAGTTCCGGATGCATTAGCTGTAAGTTTACCTGTAGATCTATCTACACTAACTACGTCTGGTTTTGATGATGAAAATGAAACTTTTTTATTAGTTGCATTAGCAGGTAGGACTTCATACGCTATCTCGTATTCATCACCTAAATTTAATTTCTTAATCTTATTAGTGATAGATACAGATTCAACATTTACAACCTCTGGCTTTTTAGTTGAGTTGTCCGTGATACTGGAAGGAGTATAAGTAGGCTTTTCTGTATTAGATGTGTTATTTCGAGCACATGATCCTAAAACAGAAACAATAGACAACAGCAATAAAACTTTTGTTTTTTTCATTTTATTTTCCTCTCTTTAATAAATTTGGCTGAAATCACTTGGGTTATACAATGTCCCATCAAACTCTTGTATATCCTCATATTTAAAACTTAATTCAGTAACCGTATGAACACTTTGAGTCACAACAGTTACTTGTTTAGATTCATAAGAATTCTTAACTTTTGATATGACATTACCATTAAAAACAAATTCCCACTCAGCTTTAGTTGAAATATACGACGATTTACTTTCTGGATTGTATTGTATTGCCTCATAGCTGAGATAAATAGTTTCACCCTCTTCAAATACTATATTTACCTCAGTATTATTTCCTTCAAAGCCAATAAGTCCATCTAAATCATTAAGAATTGAATCGATAAACTGAAATGTAAGACTTGAATCGTCACCTTTATAATCTGTCGAATCTTTTATTTTACCGGAGTCTCCATGATAATTATATAAGTGGTAGATCTTAGAAGAATCATGATACATTTGCATATCATATTCCTCTGAATTTTCTTCATCATTTTCAATTTTTCCACTTCTAACTATTAATGGTGAAGATGTAATCGAATATCTAGTCGCTTCAAATGTGTCTTTAGAATATAATTCTACCCCACCATTTGAAATCGATGTCAATTTTTCAGTATATCCAGTTTCATAAGATATTATTTTATCCTTATATGGATTTAAATAATTGGTTAGATAATCAATTTTATCTTCTAAGCTCAATTCATCAAAATTAGTACTAGATGGCTTAGTGGATGGTTGAGTAGGAGAGGATGGAACTGTAGGAATCGTAGACGAATTAGATGTTCCATCTCCACAGCTAGAAAGAATACCAATTCCGGCTATCAGTAAATAAAATGCTTTCTTCATAAATTATACCTTTAAAACAAAATAATGCATATCATAATAATTGGGTCTTTCGACATAAAGGTTCTTGTCTGCAGTCACAATAAACAATTTGGAATATCCGAAGTTACCCTCAATTTCGTAATCATCATTACCATCAGGAACACAATCATATAATGATATATATCCGGCTTTTGTGGATTCCCAATTAAACTTGGTAACCTTACTAATTCCCGTTCCTGATATTGTTCCAGACTTAGTTGTTGAATTAAATTTAATGACATTCGTATAGCCATAAGAAGATACATATTCAAATGTCTTACCCATGAAATAGGTTGATATTTCGCTGGCAGCCATAGGTGTATAAGCTTTTAAAGTTACTTCTCTTTTAATTTCTGGATTGCGTACAGAGGCAATTGTTAAAGTTATACTTCCTTCCTTCGAAGGAGTTAAGACATAGACACCATCAGCATTCTTCTCAGCTTTAACGATAGAAGGATCAGATGAAGTAATAGTTACTTCTTGATCAGCTGATGAAGGATTGACTGAAACTTTGCTTTTATCTAATGTGTAAGTCTTTCCTATAATCAGCTCATTTATATAAGAGTCTTCTTTAGTTGGTGATTGATCAGAGCTTTTAATTTCCGAAAACTTAATAGATTCAGCATCATCGTATTTAGATATTGTAATTGTTACTGAAATATCTTTAGAATCCCAGACTCCTGATTTATTCTTATAATTGCATTCATAGGTCAAAGTAATAGTCTGTCCTTTTGCATTCTTTAAGTTAAATCCATTTCCAGCAGAATTAACAGTTGCATAAGATGTATTAGAAGATGACTTAGGAATTAAATATGAGAAATCAGCATCTAATGCTGTAGTTGGTGAATAAGTCTTAGGCTTAGCATAAATTGCAGTTGTAGAAGCAGGAATTTGGTCTTTATTCAATGCAGTTGGTTGATTTGTGTTTTTATCGAACACATCTATATCTGTGACATCATTGATAAAATAATTGTTAACATCTATGGCCTCAGTAGATGGAGCTTGTTTTTCACCATATGTTATCGTTCCTTCATTGATATCATTCTTAATATAAGCTAAGCTCGAATCACCGCTAGTGTCCCCTTCTACTACTTTATATGATGTTTTAAATGAAGTCATGTTCTCATCATTATTGACAGTAAACAAAACATCTATATCGACTACAGTTCCAGTGCTGACATCAACATCGCTATTATCAGATTTATACTCAGTTGAGAAACTATAAGTAGTATTACCATCCTCATCATCGTAACATTCAAAAGATAAACTTGAAGTATTCAAGGATTCATTGTTGACGATGTTTTCATCGATGAACTTATACACCGAATTTACGGCATTAGAAGTTACATAAGTATCTAAGTTCTTTTCCAAAATGTACTGACCTGTAGCAAGACCTAAGTCCGTAGCTTCGTTAGCGTTCTTAACCACGGCCAATCTTCCTAAAGCATCTGAGTATCCACTTGTGTAGAATGAATCATTTTCATATGATTCAACCATATATAAGAAATTGAGTTCTTTGATTGAATCTTCAATTTTCACCTTCTCTTTTTGTGATTTTGCTCTATATTTGAATGTGTCTTCTTTGCTTACTTCACTTGTTGAATTGTTAGTCTCGACAACAGTTCCAGTTCCATAAGATGTTTTATCGTTATAAATATCTAAAGAAATAGACTTTACTTTAGATGAATAACCATTGACTGATGTTGTTTTGACATCTTCATGTGATGCTAAATACTCTCTAGAAGCCAAGTCATAAACATAGTTATAAGCATCAGAAATACTCATATTCTTCTTTTCAGGCTTTTCAGATGTAGGCTTAGTGGTTTGCGAACTATTGTTTGATGGGGTACTGGGAGTCATTGGAGTCGTAGAATTAGATGACGGATTTGCACCACAAGAAGCTAAAGTAGTAACAACAGCTAACAAAGATAGAATTTTAATTTTTTTCATATTGATTAATCCTCCTGTGTTTTAGTTATGATGATCGACTTTTTGAAATCATAGTCTTTAGTATTTACTGTTACAGTGAATGGAACTCCTTCCTTAGATAATACAATTATTCCTGAAGTCGAATCATTACTGACCTCACTATAACCAACATCTTTAAGCTTTCTAATAAACTCTGTATAGAAACTTGCCTTCTCTTCATCACTGATCGAAGAGAAATCAGTTCCTATATAAGCTCTTATCGTTATAGTCCCGTTAGTGCTATCTAAATCAGGATTCCAATTAGTAGTAAGCCAGTCTTTATATACATAAGGGAAGACAGAATCTAAATTGAAGTCCTCGCCGAACAACACTTTAGCTTGAGCATCGATAACAGCCGTTTCTTCAGACCAAGTTGTGGGTTTCACATAATCAAGGCCATCCAAAGCCGCTTTGATTTTATCGTCAGCTTTAATTTGATTGCCATATTTATAAGTATACTTGACTGAAATAGGATAATAGGCTCCATTAACCGGATTCACAATATAGGATAAATATTGCATTGTCGAAAGTCTTCCTTCACTATCTAACTTCATAGTGATTCCAGTTCCTTCATATCCATTAGCAGTCTGACTTTCACCGACGAACATATAATCTAATGGATTGTCCAACGCTATGTCTCTATCTCTTATAGTATCTCCATCTATAGAGAAACAATTTGGTGAGATATGAAAGGTTGTAACATCACTGAGGTGTCCACTGACACTAGGAGATTCAACTCTAGCCGTACCCTTGGAGTCCGTGACATACCCATAAAGCCTATTATCTCTCTCAAAGAATCCACTTCCAGACAAATCATTATTGCTATGATAGTAATAAATTCCTTTATCTTTATCATAAATTCCTTCATAGCTCAAAGACATGTTTAAATCAGATGAATGTTCAGTGACATCGATTGAGAAGTTAGTTGTTGGATTAGAAAAGAAATCAAACGCATTCTTAATCTTAGCTGTATCAGCTCCATCTGTTCCTTGATCAGCATAAGCAGTAGGCTTTACTATTTCACTAGGATTTGATGAAATATCGATATCATATACGACAACTTCTTCTTTTCCATTGGAATAGAAATCCGAAGAAACAGTCGTGGCTACAATTCCTGTTATAGTTCCCTGACTATCAGTTTTAAATTCTAAGTATGCTAAATCAGTCAAAGGTGAGAATTGGGTAACACTTTGGAAAAGTGTACTCGCTGAGGCACCGACATAAACTAAAGAGCCATCATCGTTCTTCCTAATGTTATCTTTTTCAGTATCGATTACGCTATATGCTAACGATTTGACGATATCAGACCATTTGTTATCCGTCTCCGCTTTTTGAACCTCATTATTGTGATCGACATAAGTTCTTTCAGCAACACTGTCTTTACGTGATCCATCCTCTGCATATATAGCTTTCTTCTCATAATAGTTTTCTCTGTCAAATCCACTATAACTTTGTTTGACATCAAATTGATCATCATCGTACTGAAGAGAATAATTACCGATGATAGTTTCACTACCACTAGATAAATACTTCAAAGTTGCTGTAGTCTTTGATTCGAATGTTGTATTCATCAATAAAGAAAGAATTGAATCATCTATTTTTTGAGATGGAATCTCATATGAATTTACAAATTCATCAACTTTATCTAATGAAACGGATCCTATACCATTAATGGTTCCTGTTCTTAGATCTTCTGATATGTTGCTGGCATTAGGTTCAGGCAATCCTAATATAAAAGTTATCTCATCTTCATTAGGAATTATAGTTACTGAATTAAAATAAGAATAATAACTACCCCACCCAGATAAACCACATAGTGTGTGAATAATAGATGAGTTAGTAGTTACAAAATCACCATTATCAGATGTGAAATCAGATTCAGAATAATCGTCATTTGTCAAATATTTAACATAAGTAGAATTAACTAAGGTAGTAGTATTACTTTCGGATTGAGCTAATCCTAATTTCACGCTACCATCGTTATTTAGCTCGTATAAAAATGGCTTCTTATTATTTCCATCTTTTATTAGTGCATATCCAGCACCTTCAGCGTCAAAGTATACATAATCATTAGCAAAATAATCAGTATATTCCTTGTTATCTGATAGATAAGAAACTGCAAATTTCTCACCACCCGCTAACTTCTTAAATGTATCGGCTATCCATTTAGCATCGATATCATCATCCTTTTTAGATGAATCCGTCGGTTTAGCAGAAGGAGTTGATGGGGTAGAAGAAGGAACACTAGGCTTTTCTGTTGGTGATGTTATACTTTCACCACAGGAAGTTAGTAATAATCCTAATATACTCAACGAAATTATCTTAGATTTAATGTTTTTCATATAATTCTCCCTTTAGCAAGCCAAAATAAACTTAGCCTTAAAAAATATTTTAAAATATTAAGCTTAAATTCTATATAATTTAGTTCTAACCAAATTTATTATATGGTTTCTTTATTGGTTTAGATATAATCTAATAAATAATCTTATTTTGAAAATAAAATTAATTCAGTCGGAGGAACTGAGATGATAAACAAAAATGTAATGGTCCAAGCAACTGATCTTTGCAAATATTTCGGATCTGGTGGAACTTTAGTCAAAGCTATAGACAAAATAAGTTTTTCTATCGATAAAGGTTCCTTTACAATCATATTAGGACCCAGCGGTGCTGGTAAAACTACACTATTAAACTTGTTAGGTGGAATGGATAGTGCTACAGATGGAAATCTAGTGGTAGATGGCGAAGACTTAGTTGGAATGAAAAATAAAGAATTGACTTTGTATAGAAGAAACAAAGTCGGGTTTGTTTTTCAATTCTATAACTTGATGCCTAATCTCACCGCATTAGAAAATGTAGAGCTAGCATCTGAAATTTGTAAGGATGCTTATGATCCTATGGAAATCTTAGAAAAAGTCGGACTGGAAGAAAGAGCTAGTGCATTCCCTACAACATTATCTGGTGGCGAACAACAAAGAGTATCTATTGCCAGAGCAATAGCTAAGAACCCACAAATCCTCCTTTGCGACGAGCCTACCGGTGCTTTAGATTATAAGACAGGAAAAGAGATTCTAAGATTACTTCACGATATGTCCAAAAAGGAAGGAAAGACTGTTATCTTAGTAACGCATAACTCAGCGTTGAAAGATATGGGAGACAAAGTTATCAAAGTAAAAAACGGAAAGATTGAAAGTGAAATCAGAATCTGCAATCCTAAGCCTATCGAAGAAATAGAGTGGTAAAAAATATGAGAAGAACTTACTGGAAATCATTATGGAGAGGTATATGGCATAACCTAGGAAGATTCCTAGCTGTTTTTGGCATTATATTAATCTCAACACTTTTGATTTCTGGCTTAGGAACCTTGGGATCGACAGTCAAAGCCTCTTTCAATCAAGAGATGATTAAAAATAAATTTCCAGATATCATCTTAAAATCAAAAGTGGCTCTTGGATTTACAACAGAAGAAAAAAACATGTTGTTGAATCAGCCAGATATAGATGAATCTAGGATGGAAGAAATCTATTTCTATGATACGACTATAAATAATACTGAGACTAGAATTATCTATAGAGATTATCAAAATATGAAAATAAATCCCATCAGTATTATCGAAGGAAATTTACCCACTTCAGATACTGAAGTTGCAGTCGAACAATTGCCCGACAATTCTCAAAGAAAAATTGGAGACACATTCGAAGTTACTTCGACTATTCCTATCATTGGAACTGAAAGAACAACAACATTCACTGTAGTTGGAATAGTCCATAATCCAATGAATAATTCAATTGAGAAAGACAAGAGTCAAACAACTCAAAAAGATGTTCATGATATTTTCTACATGAATAGCAAAAGAGCTATGAGTTATATATCAGGAGATACGTTGTTCATAGGTCCTGATATCTATATTCAATTGAGTCATGATGACGATATAGATTATTTCTCTGACGACTATGTGAATAAAGTAGTTAAAAGAAAGAATCAATTAATCACTATGTTGACTGAACAAAGAGCCGCTGGACTGACTGTTGAAGAGAGCGTAAGTTATCAATATTTAAATTCGACGATAGATAAAGTACAGTCGATCTGTACTATATTCCCAGCATTCTTCATAGTTGTAGCAGCTTTAGTTTCTTCTATAACAATAGAAAGATTAATAAATGAAGAGAGAGGATTATGTGCTTGTTTTAAGACTTTAGGTTATTCGAATCATTCGATTAGATTTAGATATGTTTTCTTTTCTTTATTAAGTTCTTTAAACGGAGCAATAATAGGATCAATCGGTGGCTTATTTGGTCTACCTTCAATCCTCTATCCTACATTCAAATCCATCGTGATAAATCTTCCTAAAATGAAAGCTGATTTTAATCCATCTGGAGCTCTGTTAGGATCTGGAATTATCGTATTAGTTATACTGATAATTACATTAGTAAAAATAAATAAAGATATAAATGAAACACCGGCTGATTCCTTGAGACCAAAATCACCTGTCATAGGTAAAAAGATACTTATAGAAAGAATAGATTTCTTTTGGAAACCATTACCTTTTAGATACAAAGCAACTCTTAGAAATATATTTAGATTTAAATCCAAAACTATAACGATGAATCTATCTGTGATGTGTTCTATATCATTGGTTATGGCTGGATTTGGATTATTAGATTTAGCATCCAATTGGGAGAATACATCAGCGATAATGGAAACATTTAAATCAGTTGCTTCATTCATCATAATCTTTGCTGTAGTATTAGCTATATTAGTTATTTATAACTTAGTAAATATCAACGTTTCAGAAAGAGTAAGAGAGATATCTACACTAGAAGTATTAGGATATAAACCAAAAGAAGTCTACACCTATGTGTTTAGAGAAATAATAATTATGGGTGTGACCGGTGAAGTATTAGGCATTCCTTTAGGAGTATTACTATTATATATAATCACATCATATCTAGATTTTGGATCTGTCTCAGTAGTTACTGCCGGAACATATATCTATAGCTTATTATTAGGCTTTGCCACTTTGATAATCGTCTGTGCTTTGATGATTCCAAAGATAAAAAAGATAAATATGATCACATCATTGAAGACACTCGAATAACTTGAGCACTAAGACATTAATGTTTTTTAAAATTTAATCAAACATTCATAAAATAATCTAATTAAGATCTAAGACTATTATCTTTATTATTTCTTGAAGTCTTCTTCTAATTGTTTAGATACATTTTCAAATGTTACAAAATCACATTTGCCTTTAACTTTGTTCAAAGCTTCTTCATCTCTTATAGTCCAAATATTTACTATTCCGCCTTTTTTTCTGTATTTGATAATCTTTTTATCATCCAGCAAAGAATCTTCGATATCCAGATACTCAAAGACTTTTCCAAAAATAATCATGTCTTTTCTCTCTTTGCAAACTAAGAAACCTCTGGTAAATTTCTTCCCATCACAAAGAGCTAAAGCTCTAGGATCAAAAGAGATCAATGTCACTTTAGATGTGTCTTTGACCTGTGATAAGAAATCCATCAATCTCTTAGCAATATTAACCCAATTATCTTTATAAACTTTAAGTTCGATAACAATAGTTTCTCTTTCTTTATTTAAATCGAAAACTTCTTGAAGTGTAGGAATGTCTTCTCCATCAAGTAATTTATAATTTTCTCTTAAAGTCTTACTATCTAATTCTTCTATTATTCCTTCTTTTCCTGTGACTCTCTTCAAATCGGAATCATGACATACGACTAATTGATTATCAGTAGTTAAGTGAATATCTAATTCAAAACAAAAATCATGATCTATTGCATTTTTAAAAGCACTCAAACTATTTTCAAATCTCTTATCATCATGCAGTCCTCTGTGTGCAACACCTTTAAATATATTTGGATTAAAAGAATTTCTTTTTTTCATTCCCATAATATAAAGCCTCTAAATACATTTATTAATATACTTACTTTTAGAAAAGCTATTCAAAATTACCACTTATCCGATTTTTGATAACGCTTGCATAAATCTCTTCATTTATTTTCACAATTTTATATTCTTATATTGGAAAGAAAATAAGAATAACGGATTAATAATCTATTCTGATAATTAAACTATTTATGTTGATTACAATACTTATTCAGCTTAATTTTATTTTTTATAAAGCTGATAACCTTACTTATAAATTCACTGCTAAAGATTCATCATATAACATAAAGCTAAATAAAGATTATGTCGAATCATTCAAAATTAATCTTGATGGAAAAAAGATAGCTTCAAACTATTGCTTATCAGAAGAAAAAGAAGGATATAGACTTAACATAGATAATCAAAATTATTATTTAGTAAAAACAAATGAATTTGATTGGGCTAATTACGAAGACTCTAATTTTAAATAAATCATATTCCAAACCCAATTTTAAAGGACAAATTATTATTTTCTTTGCTATATACTAAACTCATAAGGAGTAAAAAATAATGAGAATTCGTCCATTGTCAAAAGATGCGTCACAAGTCAATTTTTCAAACTCGATATTAAAGCATTTCAACGCAGAAACATTTCACGATTCATATAAACCTTTAGACGAAATATTAGAAAAGAGCAAAGGAAGAAAGATAGTTCTTTTCTTGTTCGATGGATTTGGAAAACAAATTCAAGAAGCGACTAAAGACTGCTGTCCATTCATTTATTCACACGGCTTATTAGATTTAAATACAGTCTATCCACCTACTACTGTAGCAGCTACAACAGCTGTTCTATCTGGAAAATATCCAGTTGAAACAGGATGGTTAGGCTGGACTTTATATAGCCCCGATACTAACGAGTATGTCGATACATTCTTTGGGAAAAACCACGGATTAAATACAGCTGCTAATTTTGTTCCTTCCAGAGATTTACCATATCAAAGTATCTTTGAATTGATTGACAAAGCTCAAGGCTCTCATTGCACTGATAGAATCGACGGATTCAATTTCAACACTCCAAAAGGACATCCCGATATTCATGGATTCATGTCAAAACTTCAAGAAGATATCAACGATCCTTCTTTAAAGTTCATCTATGCCTATTGGACTGATCCTGACCACTCATTACATAACTATGGGGTAGATTCAGAAGCAGTAAGACACTCCGTAAAAGAAATTGATAAATGTGTAAAAAGAATTGTAGAGGCAAATAAAGATGTCTTGTTCTTATCGATAGCCGATCACGGACACATAATCTGCCAATGGGTGGATATAAGAAATTATCCTGATTTTATGGATACTTTAATTGATGGAAGAGTCGGGCTTGAAGCTAGATTTGCTTCTTTTAGAGTAAAAAAAGGAAGGGAACAAGATTTCATTAAAGCATATAACAAATATTTCTCAAACGATTTTGCTCTTTATACAAAAGAAGAAATCCTCAAAGAACATGTTTTTGGATATGCCGAACCTAATGAAATAACTAATAAACTAATAGGAGATTATTATTTGATTGGAACATCTAATAAAGCATTAGGGGATTTATATTCTCCATATGATATGTTATCTCATCACGCTGGATCATTACCTATCGAAACTGATTTAAAAATCGGTGTTTATAATTTGAAATAGATTATAACCAAATAAGAAATAGATCTTGGTGTTTACCACCGAGATTTTATTTTTTATAATCTTCAGTTAATCTTGTATGATATTTAAAGTTGGGAGGATTTATTATGCTAAAAGATTTAAACAAATTACGTGATTTAATCACTGAATACAGGACAATAGATCCTCGGGACGATGATTCTTGGAATAAGAACCATGCTGAAAGGCTAGCAATATTATCAGAGAATCTTCAAGATACAATTGAATTTCTAGATACATGTAATAGATCCGAATTCAGAGGTGTTATGGATTTGTTCGAGGACCTATCTAAACATTTCCAATCAAAAGAATTTATCGATGCTATCGAAAGATGCGATACTAGATTTTCAAACTTCAACGCAAATCAATATGTTACATTAGCTAAAGCTGCATATAAAGAACATAAATCTAGTTCCTTTGAAAAAGGAAAATTAGATGAATTGATCAGAAAATCAAAAGGTTTCTATCTTGAAGGCGATAATGAAGCTTGGAATAAAAACTTAGATGAAATAATAGAAATCTTGTCTAAAGATTTAAAAGAAACAATAAAATTCTTAGATCAATGTTCTTTAGAGGAATTTGAAGCTGTTCATATCGCATTCCCAGATATTAATGATAAGTTTCATTCCAAAGAATTCCTTGAATGTATAGAAAGAAACGATTTGAGGTACCCTCAAATCGATGCCTCGATGGATAGAAAACTAGCTACAGATTTAATGACTAAAAATAAGAAGTAATTATTTAAGTCTTAAGAATTCATTTAATCTTGGCAATGTAAATTCTATAAATCCATAAGAGCTAGATTTAATAACTCCTTTTTTAATGGACCTATCTCTATATACACTGAAATTATTAGTATCAAAATTACATCTTTCTCCTACCTTAAAAACTTCTACATGATTATTCGAATTCATATTAAGACCACTTCTTTTTTTCTTTAAGTTCATTATAAATAAAGGATAGTAAAACTGTTTTACTAGATCCTCTAATTCCAGTTAAAAAATAAACATAGTTTGGTGAATTATCTGAAGAAAATTTAGAAATGATTTTATTGCTTTCATCCACTCATTTTATAAAATTATTAGGCTCAAGTCCAAAAGTAGTTGAAAATGGGTTGTTCATAATTAACCTCCTTATTTTCATATTTTGGAACTTGTTAGACTTAAAAAGCTAAGCTTCTCAGCTTAGCTAAACAGTCTTACTTAACTTCAATAGTCTTTGTTGATTCTAAGCCTAGTCCAGATGCTTTAATCACAATGTTAGAATCACCATTAGGCTTAATTACAGCCATAGTTACACCATAATTAGTCTTGCTAGTATCATTATGGTATCCTTCCTTGCAATAAGGATTTGCACTACCAAAGGAAATCAATTTCCCACCTTCAATTTCAACTTTAATCTCACCTTCATTTAAAGGTTTGATTTCTCCATTTGTATCAGTGAATGAAAGACGAACAAATGCCAATTCATCCTTTGAAATTTCATTTAATTCAGGTTTAATAGTCAAAGCATTTTCTTTGGAGGCAGACTTCAATATGACTTCACCTAATTTATTTCCATCAGAATCTAAACTGACTGCTTTCAACTCTCCAGGTTGATATTTAACTTTAAAGATGTTTCTACCATTTTTCTTAGTTTTTGCTTGCTTAATCTTCTTTTGATTTAAGAAAAGTTGAACAGTTTCACCAATAGAATATACTTCTACTCTACAAATCTTTTCTTCCTCGCCTTCAAATGACCAAGAATGAAGAGCCATAGACATCTTCCAACTAGAAACACTATGTTTCATCTTTAAATATTTGTGAGGAACTACACCGATTTCAATAGGAGTTTTTTCTAATGCTACTTTTGTATATAGAGCTTCACAAGTCTCATCTCCAATAAAGTCGACTCTTCCAGATCCGGCTGTCATCCAACCACAGCTTCCATCCATAATTCCATCACAGTGATCTTTAGGTACCCAGCTTCCAACACCGACCTCGCCTAAATAATCCATTCCAGCCCAAACAAAATCACCGACAATTCTAGGATTCTCTTTTGCCATCTTATAGAATTCACGTTCATCGGCACAGAATGTTTCTGATCCAACAATGATTCTATTTGGATATTTCTTCAAGTCATGCTTATAACGAGCAATTCCGTAGTTATATCCAGCCATATCCATTACTGCAAAAGCATCCTTGGTAGCTTTATCACAACCATGGAGTCTAGCTCCTGCTCTTAAAAATCTCCCACCGAAGAAATTAACAACATTGTTAAAGAATTCACTTCCGACTGCTTTCTTTTTCTTCTTATTTTTCTTTTCTTCTTGCTCAGCTTTCTTATCGTTATAGAATCCAAATCCGAGTCTAGCCATGTAGTTGAATAAAATATTAACACCGGCTGTGACATAACGAGTCGAGTCTAAACTATGTAACTCGTCAGTCAACATCTTGGCATATTCAACGCCCTTCTTCTTTGCTGTTTCACTAACTTCATTTCCGATAGAATAAATCATTACTGAAGGGTGGTTATAGTCCTTCTCAACCATATCCTTAAGATCTTCCTTCCACCAATCTTTTAGATAAGATACATAGTCATGTCTTGTTTTATGGATGTACCAACAATCGACATATTCATCCATAACGATCATTCCAAGCTTATCACAGGCATCGAGAAAATCTTTAGAGCAAGGATTATGAGCACATCTAATAGCATTGTATCCAACATCTTTTAAAATACGAACTCTTCTTTCTTCAACAAATGGATTTGTAATACAACCAATTAATTGATTATCGCTATGTACACAACAACCGCTCATTATTGTTCTTATTCCATTCAAGAAGAATCCATTTCCATCCAATTTGATTTGACGAATTCCAAACTTAATATCTTGTGAATCTGTTTCAGTCTCTATATGGGCAGTATACAAATATGGATTATCTAAATCCCATAACTTTGAATTGGTTACTTCAAATTCCAATTCGCCATTGCCATTGTTTAAATCTATGTTAGATTCAGCTTTTATATCAGATCCATCCAATATTTGAACCTTTGCTTTTTCACAACCATTAGTTTTAATTTCTACTTTAATCTTTCTAGATTCATAATCTAAAGTCGTGATTCTTATTCCGTTAATAAGAATATGTTTCTTAGGTAAAACATATAACCAAACAGGTCTTATCAATCCACAGCCAGAGTACCAACGTTGATTAGGTTGATCACTGTTATATGCAATAACTTTCAAAACATTATTTCCTAACTTAACTTTATCAGTTAAATCCACATAAAAATTAGTATATCCATAGGGCCTTGAAGCAATTTTCTCATCATTCAAGTACACTTCAGCATTATGGTATACGGATTCGAACTCTAAAATCAAATCATGATCATTAATTTGACCTTCAGTCAATTCAAATTCTTTAATGAATGAATAGTCATGGCAATCCACCCAACAACAATTCTTACCACTAGGTGCATCTGGTTTTCTTTCTTCATAAAACATAGCATCATAAGGAACATCGACAACCTTTGTATCTTCAGGATTGTCTAATCTAGTTACTACCCATTTTTTGTTGAAATCAATCTTTTCCATTTTTCAGCCCTCCATCAAGAAGCATATTACATGTAAGCCCTTCTATTGAATTAATTTATCAGTTTTTAACAACAAAAAAACATAAATTGACCTTAATTGGTAATTCTTTGACTTTAGTTGATTATTGATAAATCCTAAACTTTTCATGGTTTATACTACCATTACTTTTTTAGGTGCGAATTCCAATCAGTAACAATGGCTTCTATGGACGACTTTTCAATTGAAAGAACATTGAGGATTTCCTGCTGAAGTACGGGATTTTTTAAGAATTGATAAAAGAGAAAAAAATACACAGAGACTATAATATCGAAGCGATATAATACGGGAAATAAAGAATTTCATTTTCCCGTTTAATATCCCCTTCATGCAAGACATACTGCAGTCCGATTTTATTCGAGAATTTCTTTTTGAACTTCTCCAAAGATTTAATCGTATATTTCTCGCCGGATTTTGCTTCTATCGGAATCACCTTCTTGTCTTTTCTGATCAAAAAGTCGATTTCCAAAAGCATATTTCCGTTTTTGTCATATTCGACATAAAACACTATTTTATGTCCGTTGATTCTAAGGCACTGTGCAATGACATTTTCGACAAACATACCCTCATTGACATGAAGTCTGTCTGTCAGAATCGCATTATACAAATCATTATCGATATAATTTCCGTCACCGAAACTCAGATTGATCAATAAACCTGTATCCATCAAATAACATTTCATTCTTCTATCATCTAGATTCAAAGTCAACGCAGGGCTTGGTTCTGTCGTATTACGGGCAATATTTACAATCATCGCCTCATCCAGCCAACGTAGAGGTCCTTGATATTCTCTTAGCCTTGCATTCTTGTCAAGACGTGAAAAATGAAATTCGTTTGTCTTCGAAGCGGAATCATGTCTTGCCAATTCGGAGGGGATATTATCTAATATGTTTCCGACATATTCACTATTCTCTTCATCCTGCTCTTTGATATCGTTCCGATAAAGATTAAGTATCTCCCGTTTTGCAAAATCAACTCTTTCGAAATCTTTGGTTTTCACATAAACCACTACTGCCTGGGGCATTCCACCAACGCACATATACTCACGGAACTTCCTAAGAATATCTCTGTTCAATCTTGTTCCAAATGGTACAACCTTCTCATAATGTTCTCGAATAATATCCATCGTAAAGAAATCATCGTTCGCCCAAAGGAACTCTTCAAAATCAAGGGGAAACATTTCAACACAATATTCTTCAGAAGGAATCAGTATTTCAGATTTTTTGCTTCTTTTGGTAATCCCGGCAAGCGAGCCTGTTTCAATATAATCATAACGTTTATCTTCAAGAAGAGTTTTCAAAGCTTGCCTTGCAGGAGGAAACAACTGTATCTCATCCAAGATAATCAATGACTCACGCGGATATAGTTTGGTTTTATACTGCATTTGGATGATATTGAAAAAATAATCCATATCCATAAGTCCATTAACAAACAAATCTCGGATTGTATCATTGGCACGTTGAAAGTTGATAGTAATAAAAGACTTATATTCTTTCTTTCCGAATTCCTCGGCAATCGTCGTTTTTCCGACTCGACGAGCACCTTTCAGAAACAAAACATAATCAGGGGCATATTTTCCTTTCCATTCCAAAAGCTTATTATAAATTTTTCTTTTCAAAACAATATTCTGTTCCATGCTAGGTCCCCCCTTCCCCGTTAGTTTATCATAAATCTAAAGAAAGAAAAAATAATCCATCACAAAATCTTGTAGTTTTAGATGCCTTTTTATCACAAAATCTTATGGTTTTAGATAGCTCTTTATCACAAAATCTTGTAGATTTTGATGGGCAGTTTTCACATTTTCTTATATTCTGACATTGAAAAAGTGTATTTTTTAACAATAAAAAGTTATGGAAAAGTGTTATTTTCATTCAGTAAAAACTATGGAAAAGTGTTATCTGATTGAGGACAATGACAATATATCCATATTGCCAATAGAGATAAAGAAAACGAAAACTCGGCATGGATTTCTAAAGTAATCACTTTATATGATTTGATGAAATAAGACAATGTTCGCTCATAAAAATGTAATTTTCTTCTAGAATTCGCTCATAAAAGTGTAAAGTATGCATAAAATTCGCTCATAAAAGTGTAAATTTAATTTAATTTTGTTATACTTTTATGGAGGCTTGGATTAATGAGTGAAATATATTTAAAGAGAAAAATAGATAGTTTTCTATTAAATTGGAAAGAAAGCAAAGATAAACTTCCATTAATAATTAAAGGAGCTCGTCAAATAGGAAAAACTGAGTCTATTCTTCATTTTGCTAAGGAAGCAAAATACAAAAGTATTATCAATATCAATTTTGCCGAAGAACCAAAATATAAAGCAATATTAAGTAAAGGCTATAGTGCAAAAGATGTGATTGAAGAAATCTCAATTATAGATCCATCAAAGAAGTTTATTCCATATGACACATTATTATTCTTTGATGAAATTACTGAATTTCCAGACATAGCAACCACTTTAAAGTTTTTTAAATTAGACAATAAATTCGATGTCATTTGCAGTGGTTCAATGCTAGGCACAAATTATAAAAAAATACAAAGCAATAGTGTTGGATATAAAATAGACTATCAAATGAATTCCTTGGATTTCGAAGAATTTCTTTGGGCTTCTGGTTATGATAGTTCTATGATTGATAGAATCTTAAATAAAATGATTCTTCAAGAGCCTTTTTCAGAAGCCGAGATGTTAACCTTTAAGAATTTATTTATGACATTTTCTATATTAGGAGGAATGCCTGCTGTTTTAAAGCAATATATAAAAAATAAATCATTTGAAAATTCTTTATTTACTCAACATCAAATAATCCAGGACTATAAAGAAGATATTAGAAAATATGCGACAGGTTTAGATCAAACAAGAATTATGAATACATTTAATAGCATACCCTCACAATTAGCTAAGGAAAACAAGAAATTTCAAATATCAAAAATAGAGCATGGTGCTAGATTCAAAGACTATAGGGGATGTGCAGAATGGCTTAATGACGCTGGAATTATAAATATTTGTTACTGCCTAAATTCAGTGGATCTACCACTTTCAGGAAATATAGACATAGACAAATGTAAATTATATTTCTCAGATACGGGATTATTAATTTCTCTTTTAGATGAAGAAGCTCAAGAGGATCTAAGAGCAAATAAGAATTTGGGAGTTTATAAGGGTGCAATATATGAAAATATGGTGGCTGATGCATTAAATAAAGAAGGATACAGCCTTTATTACTACAAAAGGCAAGATAGTACATTAGAAGAAGATTTCTTTATAAGAACCGCTAAAAGCCTAGTACCTTTAGAAGTGAAATCAAAAGATGGAAGATCTAAGTCCTTAAGAACATTGATTGATTCAGCTAATTACCCTGATATAAGATTTGGAATTAAACTATCAGCAAATAATATAGGACATGAAAAGAAGATATATTCCTTTCCTTATTTTTGCACCTTTTTATTAAAAAGATTCATAAAGAAATTTAATCCAATAGAAGAACAAGACTAAGCTAATTTAAAATTTAATTTTTTATAACATATATAAATTAATAGTTAAACGCAATTTAATAGCAAAAAAAGAACTGCATTTAAGCAGTTCTTTTCTTATTTAACAACTTTATTAAGCTTCTACCTTTTTGCTATAGAACATAGGAGCAAATGCAGCAACAGCACTAGCAATCATAGCTAAAGCATAGAATACTACACCGACTATTCCAACATTCAATGCACTCTCTTCAGCTGCAGGGTAGTTGACAGGAATGAAGTAAACATCAGCAGCTAATGAGACTCTATCATTAATGAATAGACAGCAAGACAGAGCGAAGAGAACACCGATAGCAACCAATATAACATCATTGATAACTCCGTTGAACATCTCCAATTTATCATGTAAAGTAAATTCAAGAACAATGAGAAGTAATGCAACTATAGTCAAGGCTATCAACAAAGCATCGACTGGTTGTCCGGCTAAGAATCCTGTTGTGGAATTCACTAAGTAGATAATGAATCCGACCAATCCAAGAACGAAGCTAGCTAGCAAACTATAACTTGCTACTGTTTGTTTTTTGAAGAAGACTGACATAATTATTTCTCCTCCTTTTTCTTAGAATGAAATATATCTAGTCCCAAGAAGACACCATAAGAAACTAAGGAAGCCAATGTGAGAACACCGAAGATTGAAATCAATGAAATATAAGTTGCTCTCCAAGGAGTGATCAACTCAACACGTTTGGATGAGGAGTTGACACCATTCATAGCATTAGAGTTAGCTAATGCATACAAGATGTAATGAGCATTTTGCTTGATAGCCAAAGCCATATTACGATCTTTTCCGAAAGTCTCAGCACTCCAGTAATCTACTGAAGGTTTACCGAATCCACAGAAAGCACAGGTTCCAGCAAGGATAGATTCCTTAGGAGCAGCCTTAGGTGATACACCGGAGAAGTCAGTGACATTGTATCCTTTGAATCCCCACTCATTACGCATAATATCGACCATGACAGCTTTGTTTGCACTAGAAGCTACTGAACCGATTCTATTGTAAGAAGTCATGACTCCCAAAGCACCGATAGTAAATGTATCTTTCTTAGACTCGTCATTCTTGAAGGAAGCAGGCTTTCCTTTTCCTTCAAAAGCTTGTTGCAAGTTTCTAAGCTCTAATTCACGAGCTTTTTGCTCATTCATGAAAGCACAGACACCACTACGATTGATTTCTTGATCATTGAATGCAGCATGTTTAATGTTGACCAAGCAACCTTTAGATTGAGCACCTTGGACCATATTGCTTCCAATGTATCCAGAAAGAATAGGATCTTCTGATAAGTATTCTCCACCTCTTCCGTTGTATCCGTTACGATGAATGTTCATAGCAGGACCAATCATGATAGGAAGATTGAAGATAAGTGAAGTTTCACCGAGGATCAACTCACCATCTTCGAAGCAAAGTTCCTTATTCCAAGAATAAGCTAAGTTCTCTTGAGAAGCAGTGACTCTAGTTCCGAGAGCTCCATATTCAGAGGTTTCAGCATCAGCCCAAGCTTGTCCACGATACATACCTTTATTGAATGAGTAAGAATCTGATCCGCCAGGACCGTCATCAGCCTTATGTCCGACATATCCAACTGAATCCATCTTCTGAATGTTGTGGAAGGCGTTAGATGCAAAGTCGAGGAAGTCATCAATAGTTAATTTGTTGAGCAATTCATCCCAACGAGGATCATCATAAGAAGCACCTTTCATATCGTTGAGTGTCAACTTAGAAGTAGTATCACCCCAAATGATATCGGAGACATCATCATTTGTACTCAAGGCGATGAAATCGTTCTTCAACAAAGTCTTCATTCTATCGGTAGGTACAAGTCCAGAGTAAGTCTTGGGATAAGTGCCATTCCAGTCTGAGCGAGACAAGTAAGTGACAGTATTAGGCATGAATGAATTCAAATCCATGGAATAGTCACCATCAGACAACTTGTTAGTTATAGCTGTTCCGTTGTCAGAAACAGAGAATGTATCCTTATCAAATGCATCATTGGTCCAAGTCTTGACGTTGGATGTATCACCGACAGAAGTCATTCCGCTGGTAACAGTGAATCCCTTGGCGGCTAAGACATTGTTCAAAGCCTCATGAGAATCATCACCTACAGTGAAATAATAATCTCCATCGTCAAGAATGAATGTCTTGGCGTTGGTGTAGTCATAAGAAGTGAGATTCGCCATATCGATATCGACAGTGATGGTTTGTTTCTCACCAGGTTGTAATAATTTAGTCTTCTCAAAGTTAACTAATTGAATTGCACTCTTTTCGACATTGTTGGTCTTATCATAGGTTGTATAAGGAACTGAAGCATAAAGTTGAATAGCTTTCTTTCCGGCTACATCACCAGTATTTTCTACAGTGACTTTAGCTGTTCCACTCTTCTTATTACCCATGATTTGGAGGTCATCCAAAGTGGTCTTAAATGTAGTGTAAGACAATCCAAATCCGAAAGGATAGTTGACTTCATCAGCATACTTCCAAGTACCATCAGCTGTTGCTAATGTTCCATCAGAATTGACATAAGTTCCAGCCTTAGCGGTTGCAGCGTTGCTAGCTCCAGCAACTATATCCGCATAACGAGTCTCATAGTATCTATATCCAGTATAAATTCCTTCAGCTTCAACCAAATATGAATTGACGTTATCAGCAGAAGTGAAGTCGTCAGGATCAGCCCAAGGAATGTTTCCAAAATTCTGCATGGATGGACTATCGGAACTATTGGTAGGATATATATCGCCTAAATAAGCACTAGGATTAACTTCACCCTTGAGCATCTTGGCAACACTATAGAATCCATATACTCCAGGATGTCCAACCCACATGATTGCATCGATAGAATCATCATTGGAAAGATTCTTGAACTCCATTACATTGGTTGCATTGATAAGAACGATAACTTTCTTGAACTTCCCATCAGCCTTACCTTTTTTAGCTTCGTTGATAATGGCCATCTCATCATCAGAAAGGCCCATGATGTTGCCGGTTGTTGTATGAAGTCCATCATCCAATCCTTTAGCACCATCATTATAATTCTTGCCTTCACCTGCAGGTCTACCGACAACGACGATAGCTGCATCTCCATAAGAAGCATAATCTTCATCATAATCAGATGCCAATCCACGAAGTTCTGTCGGAGATAACTCAGGGATATTTGTGGTAGTGGTTATTTCTTTGAACTCAGGAGGAATAGCACCATATCCATTACCACCCCATGTTAAGTCTTCGCAATACTTCTTGTAAGCTGCTAATGTCTTGGGATTTAATTCAAATCCTGATTTTTGGAAGGCTTCAGTAATCGTATTTCCGCTATCAATACTAGCTTTATCTGGGGTAGAACCACCACTGTTACCATAAACAGCTGCATAACTTCTAAGTCCAAGCATTGTGACCTTGGGGGTAGATTCGGTCAAAGGCAATGCCTTGTCCTTGTTCTTCAATAATACAGCTGTTTCTTCAGATGAACGAAGTCCAAATTCTTTGTATCCTTCAAAAGCGTCTTTTGCACTTTTGAATTGTGAATCGTAATTCCAAGCATCCTCAGTATTCTCAGATTCCTCGGTGACAATCTTAGAGCTGACCGTTTTGAAAGTCTGGTCCATTCCATCACGGTAGAACTCCATAACGTTTGCAGAGACAATAGAAGCTGAGAGTAAGAATGTTGACACGATAGTCAAACCACGAAATAGTGATTTCTTTGACATACTTTTAATACCTCTTTAAATTGTAAGTTTTAATTCATTAAGTCAGTTACTAATTTATTTGGTTATCGATAAATCCAAATATTAATGAATTTAATGAATTTGATTCAAAGCTTCGATAAATCTAATCCAAATGGCCGGTAAAGATAGGATTTATCGGAAGCACTTACACATTAAAATAAAAACGAGCCTTTGATGGCTCGAATGACTTAACTTGTATTCTTATTTGACTTAACTTGTACACGCTTACACAGGTATTAAGACATTAACTGAGAATATATTTTCCTTATAGGAGAAGGTGACATTACCATTGTATTTCTGTGCAATATACATGATCGACTTAGTTCCAAAGCCATGTTTTGACTTATCTTCTTTACCAGTTTGAGGAACACCATTAACAAACTTAATATCCTTGCTACAATAATTTTCCATATGTATACATATGAAATTACCTTTTATATTTGCATTTAATTTAATTATTCTATTTTCCTCATCTTCTTTTTCCACTGCTTCAACTGCATTATCTAATAAGTTAGCAAATAAGGCTGTAGCATCCATAGGATCCATCTTTTGAAATGGAACCCCATCACAAATATATGTGAATTTTATATGCTTCGAGGTACAAAGAAGGCTTTTTTGAGTCAGAACTATATCTAGAACATCATTTCCCGTCTTTGCTATATCATTATAAATATCTATAGATTTAGACATTTCATCAATATATGAACTTTGCTCAGCTTGATTGAGATTCTTCAAAACTGATATTTGATTCTTCATATCATGAGCTTTCATATTTATGATATCTATTGTTTCTTTAGCTAGTTTTTGCTGATTAGCTTTCTCTTCAATCAGGCTTTGAAGCATTCTATTATTTTGCTCTAATTCTATCTGTTTCTTTTGATTATCGCTAAGCTTAAATGCTCCGGATACGACTAAAATAGCTAATAATGAAGATACAATACTATAAAGCCTAAGGATATAATCCCAATTCTTTACTTTTTCGCTTAAGATCAAAGATACAACCAATACTACTAGTGTAGCTATCATCGTAGAAGGACTGATTATATCGAAATCAATAAACACCTTTCTCTTCCAAATAATTAAGAAAGTGCTGAAATAGAAAACAAAGAGGAAGGATAAATAATACGCTATTGCACCAGCACGTGATAGAACATCTTCGTTCGGATATACTAATTCAAAAAACAGCTCCATAGTGTTCCATGTCAAATGCTGCAAGGCATATCCTGTTATCGTGCAAACAAATATCATAGAAGGTTTCTTATATAGGAAGAATCCAACTATCAAGATGGATAAAAACACAACAGAATAAGACCAGTTGAAATCCAAGAATTTCAATGTCGGTAAAAAATAAAAACCACATCCAGCAACAGCAGCAATTAATAATCTCCACCAATAATACTTTCTTCTTTGACCATTGAACATGAAAATAAACTGAGCAATCAAAAACTCAAGATAAAGATTATAAAAATGAGCAAATAATATCTTACTTATCATTTATAGCTATATCTCCATTCATAAAAGACGTAAATGCATCTATAAAGTCTTTCTTTCTATTTCTAGAAAACAACACTGATGTTCCATCTTGAAGAATCACATCTTCTTTTCTAATCTCTTTGACATAAGAAAGATTAACAATTGAATAATTGTTAATTCTAGCAAACATAGAATTATCAAGTTTTTCACTTATCGCTTGAAGAGAGCCTCTAAATTTGAATTCAGGATTATCTTTTAAATTGGTCTTAATTATTAAATCGTGATGGAATATTTCAATACTAATAATATTTTTGAATGAAAGTCTAATAGTAGTTCCCTTAGTAGAAACCCAAATAAAATCATTTCCTTTTCTATTAGTGTTTCTTTTAATTTTGTCTATTTCAAACTTAAAATCCATATATTCAATCGGCTTTAATAAAAAGTCTAATGCTTGTACTTTATACCCTTGAATAGCAAATTGAGATAGATTAGTAACAAAAATAATTATTACATCCGAATCCTTTTCTCTGATTTTCTTACTAGTTTCCAGCCCGTCGATCATAGGCATATCAATATCCATAAAGATTGCGTCTAGTTCTTTGGGATAATCGGTGATAGCGTCAATTCCGTTTTGAAAGAATACAGCCTCTATTCTTTCTTTTGTAGATTCTTGATATTTAGAGATATATTCCTTATATACTTGAATATCTTTTTCTTCGTTCTCCACTACTGCAATTTTCATAATAATTAAAATTTGATTAAATCTTAAGGCTTTAGATTAAGTCAGTTAATTCAAATCAAGCCTCCTATACGTATTTTATGTAAGTGCTATACTAAAAGTCAATAACAAAGAAATTCACATAAAACAATATCATTATCCTTTAACAAATTGAAATCCATAGTAAAAGCAAATAAAAAAGAGTGGTGATTAACCACCCTCAATTTCATCAAGTTTTTCTTCCTTATTAGTCTCTGTTTAAAACAAATCTTTTAATCATCAACCATCCGAATGGAATTAGAACTAACAAAGAAGCTGCCGCTGTGAAATATGCACCTTGCATATTGAAGAAACTATCTGACTTAAATATTGCTTCAGCTATTGCATACAAGATAGCAGGAGCAACAAATCCTGTCACAAGACTTGACCCAAGGACTCCCCAGAATTCAGACTTCTCGACAGTTCTTCCTTCAGCGACATAGTCTCCCCAGAAGTTTTGATTCACACTAATTTGATTCTCATAATAATGATCAAAAGCTATATCTGACGCGGCAGCCAAACATATCAATACTACGCAAATACAATGTACGAAGAAGATAATGCTATTTAAATCATCGTTCTTTGCACCACCTGTAGCGATGTTGCAATATATTGCAGCAATCCAAATTGCGATACAAGACAAACACATCACGCCTACAGAGACCCAATAAAATTGACCACACAACCATGTAAATATAGCTGCTATTACGATGGCTCCTACAATAAATCCAATTAGCAGCCAGAGCAAATCCATATCAGCTATCCTTTATCTACCAATCTCGTCACGTTTCTTATAATGCAAGAATTGGAAAAGATAATAAAGAGCAAGTAAACCACCGGCAATTGCAAGAAGCACACCAAACGTACCCAAAGCAGAACCACCTTTTTCTCCAGATACACCCATTACAATTCCACCGACAAGCAAAGCTATTCCAAGAATCAAGAGTAAGAAAGTAGTCTTCTTTCTAGAAGCTACATAAGCTCCCATTGAAGGCATAATCATATTGTTTAATACATATCCAAATTCATTAGATCCTTGCCCTTCATATCCCATAACTTCCATTATATCTGAAAACATGTATTCATAAAGAATGGCGCCCATTCTTTCTTTCAATTTGTTAAATTGTCCGGCCTTGATTGCATTTTTCATATAGCCGAAGTAAGCCTTAGGATTTAACAAAACAGTGCATCCTGTTGAGTCTTTGGGATCCAAGGAATATATATCAGCACTATATTGAGAATTTTGATTGGTCAATTCTTTAGCTGCATCTACTGCTTTAATTCCATTGAATCCTTCAAGATTTGTAAATGAAATCTTCACTTTATTAACTCTCATCAACAAATAATCAAATTCGACATTAACATAAAAGTTGGAATCATCTGGTGCATAGAGTTTAAATGTAGTTTTAGTCAATCCGTTTTTTACATCTTTAACATAACTGTTCTTAACTTTTAACTGCTTTTTAATGTAATACTTAGTCAAACCACTTTGTGACATGTTAGATACCTCTTTTCTTTCTAAGTCGAAAATAGGTTAAAATTACATACGCTAAAGAAGTGCTAAATAAGACTCTATTTTTTAAACTTTAATTAAAAATCCATAAGAGATGCCATATATGGAGGAATACAAATAACCCCATTTTTTCTTATGTAGCTATGCCAAAAGATTGAAAAACACCAATTAGAAATTAATATAAAGACTAAAAAAAGAAAGCGAAGTAAAATTTCACTTTCTTTTATATCTTTAGAAATCAATAAATAAAGAGCAATTCCCCAAATGCACTTTTATTCCGTTCTAAGACACTTGACAGGATTTCTCTTCGCTGCGCTTTTCGAGGGTGAAAGACCAGCTACATAAGTCAACAATGATGAAATAACTATCAATAACAAGGCATATAGAGGATTCAAAGCAGCAATATTACCTATTGCATATCCTGGGAATGCTAAATTAATGCCTATATTAATAGGAATAGATATGAGATACGTTAAGGCCACTCCAAGAACACCGGCAATGAATCCTATAGCTAAAGATTCCATCTTAAACAATCTTCCGACATCTTTCTTTCTAGCACCTACGGATCTCAATATTCCTATTTCTTTAGTTCTTTCAAGAACGGATACATAAATAATAATTCCTATCATCACTGAAGAAACAACTAATGATATAGAAGCAAAGCAAATAAGAACGATAGAGATCACATTGACCAAAGTACTTAGTGATTCGGAAACTAATGCAGATACATCTGTATAAATTATCTTCTCTGACGATTTCAATTCAGTACCATCGGCTTTCTTAGTAGTGTTATATAAATCTAAGTAGGCTAATAACTGCTCTTTCGTTTTAAAATCGACAGGGTAAATAGTTATACTTCCAACACTAGTATCAGTTCCTATAGACTTTCTAGAATTAGAATAATTACTAATATTGCTATACTTGGCTGGAGCTTTAGTGGTGTTATCTAGACTAAGAATATTATATGCTTGGAAAGTATCATTAAGATTTATTGAAGATATATTTCCATTGATGAAATCATTGAAATCGATATTGTCAAGTTGAGCGGCTAAACTTTCTAAGTTGATAAAGAAATAATCTTTATCATTTTTCTTTGCAATATTAGATTTACCTGCATCCATCAAAGCATCTTCGGTTAACGATGGTAAATAATAAACACCATCTCCTAAAATTCCCATAGTTTTAGATTCTTTCTTTCTAAGAATTCCAACAATTTTAATGGTTTGAGATTTATCATCAGCAAAGGAAGACTTCAACTGATCATTAGTTTTTGGCTTTGAATAGGTGGGTAATTGATAATTAATTAAGTTGATTTCACCACCCAATTCTTCTTCAAGTTGAGTTTTATTAGAAGAGATGAAATCCGCAATTAATTTTGCTTTTTGTTTATTATCTGATTGAGCTCTAACTTGAACTAATAAAGCTGTTAATTTTATAGTCATGCTTGTTGATAATGAAGCATTTTCAACAGGAATGAAAAAGTTTATAAGTTCTTTAGCAAGCGTATTATTATCGACATTTGTATCATTAGATTGTATTGAAGATAAGAATTTTAATAATTTAGGAAATGAATATGGATTATCTTGATTACCTTCACCAGCACCTCTAAGACCTATCCCATAGAATGTGGGTGAATCAGCGTCGATTCCATTTTCGGTGTAATAGACATCATTAGGAACTAATTTAAATTCCATACTATTAAAAGTCTCTGTATTAATAGTTTTATAAGTCCCATCTGAATTCTTGAATTCATTAGGATTAATTCCTAATGCTTTTAATGTGTTTGTAGAAATTCCATTATATCTATTGACTGTTATTACGACTTCATTTTTGTTTTGTGGAAATCTTCCGCCAGGTAATAAATCATAATAGCTCTCTATATATTGTTCATCTCCCGGCAACTCAGACCAATAGCTAGATGAAGAAGAAGTTAAAGAGGAAATTAAAGATGATGAAGATGTATTGATAGAAGTATATTTATCATTTCCATCATCATCTTTGGATTTAGCGATTACATTCGCTGAAATAGAATAATTATTTTGTATAGATGCATATAAGCTCTTATCGAGTCCAGCCCATTTTCTACCATACGAATCTGTTCCACCCATCAAGAACGATTCATAATAATCAGAAGTTAGGTCATTCATATGAAGCATAGTTTGAGTAGGCTCAACTATAGTAACATCATCTGAATTTGGATATTCCTCATATTGATCATATGTATTCTGATTCGACCTCATTTCGGAAGCAGATGCAAGTCCATAACCTTCTACTGAAATAGGAAACTGGGCCAAAGTTTGGGTCTCTGTTCTATTGACATAGTCCGAAAAACCTCCGGATATAGCTAAGACTAACCCAACTCCAATTATTCCAAATGATGAAGCCAAGGCTGTTACAAATGTTCTTCCTTTCTTTGTTAATAAGTTCTTCAAAGACATTTTCATAGCTGTAAAGAAACTCATCTTTGACTTCTTCTCTTCCTTTTTTTCTTTATTACTCTCTTTCTTATTTTTTTCTTCGTTTACCTCATCATAATACTCTTGTCTTTTTGCTTCTTGAATTTCACTTTCAGCTAATGGTCTAGGAGCTTTACTATTAAAAGTTGAAGTCTTTACTACCTCTTCTTTTTTGTCTTCATCACAAGGAGCTGAATCATCAACGACTAGCCCATCATTCATCCTAATAATTCTATCTGCATATTTATAAGCCAATTCTTCATTATGAGTGACCATGATGACCAAATGTTCTTTGGAAATGTCATGAAGTATATCTATGACTTGAGTAGATGTTTCAGAATCCAAAGCTCCAGTAGGTTCATCAGCTAAAATGATAGACGGATTTGAAACTATAGCTCTAGCTATTGCAACACGTTGCTGTTGACCACCAGATAATTGATTCGGCTTTTTCTTTGCTTGATTTTCTAGTCCTACTTGTTTTAGAGCCTCCATAGCTCTTTCTTTCTTTTCTTTCACAGAGATTCCAGATAATGTCAAAGCCAACTCTGTGTTTTCCAATATAGAAAGATGGGGGATCAAATTGTAAGATTGAAATATTATTCCTATCTTTTTATTACGATAATTATCCCAATCTCTATCCTTATATTGTTTTGTTGACTTTCCATCGATTATCAAATCACCCTTTGTATATCTGTCCAATCCAGAAATAATGTTTAACAAAGTTGTTTTTCCACAACCCGAAGGGCCTAAAATAGCAGCAAATCCCTTTTCTCCAAAAGATAAGGATATTCCCTTTAAAGCCGTTGTTTTTAAGTCTTTATCAACAATATAATCTTTCTTTATATTAACCAGTTTTAACATATCCGCCTCCCTTCTATTCTTTGTATAATTTATACGCTAAATATTAGTTATTTTTATCAACTTTTCTCTAGTTCTTTTGGGTATTATTTCACATTATTTAGATTTTTTTCTTAGATTCGTTCTTTTCTTACTTACTTAATCTATAATTGCCATTGTAAACCCATACATTAGGAGTAAAAAACATCTATGAACCAAGAAATTGTAGATTCCATTACCAAGAAGTTCGAAGAACTTTATGGTGACACTACAGGAGCAAAAATATACTTTGCTCCCGGACGTGTTAACCTTATCGGCGAGCATGTAGATTATCTAGGTGGACATGTCTTCCCTTGTGCCTTAACAATAGGAACATACATGATAGTAAAGCCTAGAACCGACAGTGCCATCCGTTTCTTTTCTATCAACATCAAACCTGAGAGAAAATACGAAGACAAGCTCGAGAACATTTTCTCCCATGAGAATCCTGACAAACAATACGTAAAAACTTTAGGATGGACTGCTTATCCTAAAGGCGTTATTTGGGCATTCAACAAAGCTAGAAAATTAAGAGCCACCCATGGTTTTGATGCTGTTGTCGGTGGCGATATTCCTGCCGGTTCAGGTTTATCCTCATCTGCTTCACTCGAAGTATTGATGGGATATGTCCTTAGAGATATGTTCAATTGGACAACAATCACCAATATTGATCTGGCTAAAATCGGCAAATACTCCGAGAACAATTTCAATGGTGTAAATTGTGGAATAATGGATCAATTCGCATCAGCTATGGGAAAGAAAGATTGTGCAATCTTCCTCGATACTAGCTCACTTGAATTCGTCTATGCACCTATCAAATTAAACGGTGCAAAAATAGTAGTCACAAATACAAACAAGCCTCACTCATTAGCTGACTCTAAATACAATGAACGTCGTGCACAAGCAGAAGAAGCTTTCAAAGACTTAAAGACAGTCAAACCTGAGTTGGAAAATCTTTGTGATTTACAATTGGAAGATTTCTATCAATTAGGCACTGCTATTAAAAATCCTACTTGTTGGAGAAGAGCAAAACATGCTATATCCGAAAATGAGAGAACACTCAAAGCTGTTGAGGTCTTAAAGCAAGGCAAGATTGATAACTTCGGCGATTTGATGAATGAAGCAGGTGCTTCTATTCGTTATGACTATGAAGCAACATGTCATGAGCAAGATGTCTTAGTAGATGCTTCAAGAGTTCAAAATGGAGTCATAGGTGTTCGTATGACTGGCGGTGGATGGGGCGGATGTATCGTCGCTTTGGTCAAGGACGAGTTCATCGATTCCTATAAACAAAATGTTGCTAAGATTTACTGCGAGAGAACACAATATAGACCTTCGTTCTATGTCGTCTCTGTCGGTGATGGCCCTAGTGTAGTAAAAGTTCTTTAGCAAACTTAAATCAAGGAAAAAATAAAATGATAGATCAATCAATTAAAAAGCTCGTCACTTATGCATTAGAGAAAAAATTAATTAAAGAAGACGATAAGATTTATTGCACAAACTCTTTACTAGCAATCCTTGGACTAGATGAATACAATGAACCAGAAGAGGAATACAAAAATGTAAATTTAGAATCGACATTAAAAGAGATTCTAGACTTTGCTTTTGAAAAGAATTTATTCCCTGAGAACTCTACCGTTTATAGAGATTTATTCGATACAAAGGTCATGTCCGTCTTCGTGGATAGACCTTCAAATGTAATTAAAGAATTCAACACTAAATATAGAACTTCTCCAAAGAAAGCTACCGATTGGTTCTACAAGTTCTCTCAAGACACTGACTATATCCGTGCCTATAGAGTCAAGAAGGACTTAAAGTGGAAAACTGCCACACCTTATGGTGATCTAGATATAACAATCAACCTTTCAAAGCCTGAAAAAGATCCTAAAGCTATAGCAGCTGCAAAATTGATGAAGCAATCTTCTTATCCTAAATGCCAGCTCTGTCCTTCAAACGAAGGATATGCTGGAAGATTGAATCATCCTGCAAGAGAAACTATTAGAATAATTCCTTTTGAATTATCAGGAAAGAAATATTTCTTCCAATATTCTCCATATTCTTATTTCAACGAACACGCAATCGTATTCAACAGCGAGCATGTCCCTATGGCAATCAACCACGATTGCTTCGAACACCTATTAGGCTTCGTTGAAAAGTTCCCTCATTATATTCTCGGATCAAATGCCGATCTTCCTATTGTCGGCGGCTCTATCTTGACTCATGATCACTACCAAAGTGGAAACTACATCTTCCCGATGTTTAAAGCTCCGATAGAAGAAGAAATTGTATTTACCAATTACACCGATGTAAAAGCTGGATATGTAAAATGGCCTTTGTCTGATATTAGATTGTCATCAAGAGATCCTAAGAGATTGATTGCATTAGCAGATAAGATTTTAAGAGTATGGCGTGGATACACCGACGAACAATCATTCATATATGCAGAAACTAATGGTGAACCTCATAACACTATCACTCCTATAGCACATAAAGTCAAAGATCAATACGTATTAGAATTAGTATTAAGAAACAACATCACTACTGATCAATATCCTTTAGGTCTCTACCATCCTCATCAAGAATTATGGCATATCAAGAAGGAAAACATCGGATTGATTGAGGTTATGGGATTAGCTGTTCTACCTTCAAGATTGAATAAAGAATTAGCAAAACTTGAAGACGAATTAATGAATAACATCGACCCTGCATCTGATCCATTAACAGAAAAACATGCAGACTGGGCTAAGCAAATCAAAGAAAAATATTCAGATATCAACTCTTCTAATGTAAAGGAAATTGTCGAAAGAGAAACTGGATTAGTATTCGCTAGATGTCTCGAAGATGCCGGTGTTTATAAGCAAGATGAAGCTGGATTAGAAGGCTTCAATAGATTTGTTGAAAGAGTTAATAAAGAGCCTGAAATCATAAAGTAAAGAGGTGATATAAATGCCTTTTATTAGAATAACAACAAACAAATCCTTGTCCCTTAAGGACAAGACAGATTTAAAGACTGGTCTAGGTCAATTAATAACCACTCTCCATAAAACTGAAGACTGGTTGATGATTGCATTCGACAATGTCGAATCTGATTCAATGTATTTCAAAGGTTCAAATGAATATAGTGCCATAGTAGAAATCAGCGTCTATGGAACAATATCAAAAAATGATTTTGACCCGATGACAAGAAAAACTACTGACTTATTATCTAGAACAATTAAAATTGATCCAGATAGAATCTATATAAATTATAGAGAAGTCGATCATTGGGGATTAGGCGGAAGTAATTTCTAAAAACTCTAGCTATAAAATTTTCCTTATAAAGTGGATACGCTGTGTACCCAATTTTTTGGACCAACTTTATCTAAATTCTATCCAGTGCATTTTCCTGCTTGCGCAAAATTTAAGTTGCTCTCGGTTATATCTCAGAAAGTCAATTTGGTTAGAATGCTTGATTATGTTTTGTGCAAACTAATATTTATTCTGAATAAGTTTTGTTTATTTATGTAGCTCGGAAGTTTAAATATCAAGCCTTGATTGCTTATTGGCTAGTTAACGTTGCAAATATTTAAAGAAAAGAAAAAACTGATACGATAACTATGAAATAACAATTGGCATTCGATGAATACGTGACACTTACTAACATTCCTGTTTGTATAGAGAATTAGCGCAATGCATTGCTTTTTTCTGATACATCGGTTACACTAATAATGAAAAAGGTGATACGAATGAATCAAAATTGTAGCACGATTGAAAGGATGCTGGAGACTGGCGATGGATGTATATCTAGAAAAGCCGCTATCGCAAACGGGGTGGCTCCGGCATCATTTGCAAGGTACGTCCGATCTCATGGACTCATTAAAATAAGGCGCGGCGTGTACACGAAGGAGATAGGAGCAATCGATGACCTCTTCCAACTTCAAAGAAGGTATCCAAAGATAGTGTATTCTGGCATAACGGCTCTTTATCTCTTAGGACTGACCGACAGGATTCCTGAGTCGGTTGAGTTCTCGATTCCAAAGGGCAGTCGAGTGAGAAAAGAAAACGTCGGGTTTAACGCCATCTGTCACATCGAGAATAATATCAAGCTCTTTGAACTGGGGAACACTGATGTCGAAACTATGTTTGGGAATGTCGTAATATGTTTCTCTAAAGAGAAGATGGTCGTTGAAATGATCAGGAAAAGGAATGATTATGATTCCAAGCTGTTTTTGAAGGCAGTGAAGTCATTCTTGAAAGGAAAGGACAAAGACCTGGATTTTCTTTTTCAATACGCAAGAATGCGGAAGATAGAAGAGAAGGTGTATCAGGTTTTGGAGGCGATGGATTATGAGAATAAATAAGGATTCTCTCTACAAGGGTAGGAATAGCCTCGTTAAGCCTGAATTCGAGGGGCTGGTTTTCAGTCAATATCTGAAAAATGCGGATAACAACACTTAACTGGGATTATCCTTTTATGCAAAAAAGAGCAATACAAATTCAAAGCTATCCATATTTTTTATTCATTTAACAATTGATTTTTCTTTAATAATGAATCATAGTAAAATATAAAAGAAAAGAGGACTTATTCTTATGCCAATGATAGAAGTTACAACCAGTGAGAAAATCAACAAAGAAATAGCTGATAAAATTAAAAAAGGTTTAGGTGGAAATATAAGCATATTTCCAGGTAAACCTGAAAGTAGAGTAATGATCTCCATCAAAGATCAAGCTTATATGTATTTTGGCGGAATAGAAGGACCTACTGCACTAATCTCTGTAGCTCTTTACTTAGATCAGCCAGAAGAAACATATACTGAATATTCCAAAGTTGCAGTCAATACAATCATCGATGCTTTACCACAAATTCCGAAAGATAGAATTTATGTAAAGTACCAAACATTAACTCATAAAAACTGGGGCAAAGAATTCTAAAAACTTACAATGGAGACTCAAATCTCCATTGTTTTATTTTTTAGATTTACATAGATAGCTATCAATAGTTCTTTGCAAATTCATATTGAAATTATTATTACTATATGTCCAGCCCAATTTTTCTAATTTAGTCGAATCTAAAGCATATCTTCTATCATGACCAGGTCTATCAGAAACAAAATTAATTAATGATTCTGGTTTATCAATCATCTTTAATATTTGCTTTATTATTTCTAGATTCGTTTTTTCATTATGAGTAGAAACATTGTAAATTTGGCCAACTTGACCTTTATCTATAATCAAATCTAAAGCTGATGAATGATCATCTACATATATCCAGTCTCTTATATTCAATCCCATTCCATAAACTGGAATCTTTTCATCGTTTAAAGCTTTGCTAATAACTAGCGGAATTAGTTTTTCTAAATGTTGATTAGGTCCAAAGTTGTTTGAGCATCTAGAAATAGTCACTGGCAATCCATATGTTCGAAAATAAGATAAAGTTATTAAATCAGCTGAAGCTTTGGATGATGAATAAGGAGAAGAAGGTCTTAAAATAGATTCTTCAGTAAATCTATATTTAGAATCTAAAGGAAGGTCTCCATAAACCTCATCGGTCGAAACTTGATGAAATTTAACTTTTCCAAATTTAAGACATGCATCTAATAAAACTGTAGTTCCAATAATATTAGTTTTATAAAATATATCTGGATTATTAATGGATCTATCTACATGTGTTTCCGCCGCTAGATTTATAACAATATCAAACCTATATTTGTTAAACAAAGAATTAACTAATTCTTTATTGCATATATTTCCTTTAACAAATACAAAATTAGAATTATTAATAATAGGATCTAAATTATTTAAATTTCCTGCATAAGTTAAATCATCCAAACATACGAGCAAATCGTTTGGGTATTTATTTATCATATATTCCAAGAAGTTAGATCCTATAAATCCAGCCCCACCAGTCACTAGATATCTATTCATTATCTTTTATAATAATCATGTCCCAATAGCATCCTAGCAAAATCCATAATTTCATCAACAAATAAGCTTTTATTCTTCATAGTTTCTATGACAGGGCAATAATAGATATCTTCCTTTTTGAAATTATGATAAACCCAAACATTAAACAATCTCTCGGATAAATATCCAATACTCCTTTGTTGATAAGAATCTCTTTTTAAAATATCTTCTTTTCTTATTTCAAAAACTTTGTTCAGCAAAGGAAAGGCAAAATCACAATAATCATTTAAATCTTTTCTTTTCATAACAAACATATTGAATAAGGAGAATAAATGTCCATTGAAAAACAAATCAAAATCTTTCAAATATTCTGGATTTAATATTTCAATTTGCTTTCTTAAACAATCTAAATCTCCTTTTGAATGATGATCTACATAATGTTGATAAATGGTTTCATGAATATGATATTGAGATGGAATTATTATTTTATATTTTTTTAAGATCTTCTCTATTTTATCTTTATTCATAGCTTTATATGAAATGAAGCTTTTACTTTTATTGCAAAATAATCTTCTATAATGTTCGAAAGAAACAATATCACTATCTGTATTTTTCCAAATCCAATACAAAGCTGTCAATTCACAATAATAAGGATTTAAATAATCTATATTATCTAATGTATATGTACTAATAGAATTATTAGTGCTTTCTTTTGCAATATTTTCATTGACATACAATATTGTTCTCGAACTTAAAATAGGATCATTAACAGTTTTGTGAGAAACAGCAAACTGGATTACTTTTTCTTTCATAAGTTATCCCTCCATGTCTTCTAAATGCATAACAATTATAAACAATAGATATAAATAATACTATTTTTTCCTTAAGCTTAGCTTTTGTTAAGTAAATAAAAAATACGTTTTATCTATGTGCCGATAAACAAAACTTGTTATAAATTCAAAATATAGAATTTGTGCTAAACTTATTTGTATGATTCTTTATTTATTTATTTTTGTCCTTGCTTTTTTAGTTTCGTGTTTATCTTCTAAACTAGCAAAGAAATATATGTCATCGAAAGGAAGAAACAAAAATAAATATAAGTTTTTATATATTCTTTCCTTTATCGTTGTATATTTAATTTTTACCATTCCTAGTGCCATCCGTTATGACATAGGCACCGACTATAGTTACACTTACCTTCCTATGCTAAACGAAATGAAAAGAACAGGATATGTTCCTGACACAGACCTAATAATTAAATTCTTTTTTATTTTAATTAATAATTTTTCACTTCCAAACCAGACTTTCTTTGCTTTGACCTCTATGGTAATGAATCTATTCTTTTTACTCGCAATTTACCAAGACAAGACATTTAATTATCCGTTAGGAATATTTGTATTTTTCATGAATTGTATCTTCTTCTCATCCTGGTCAAATATTAGACAAATGATGGGAATTGCTTTTGCCATTTTTGGCTTTGCTTTAATGCAAAATAAAAGAAATAAAGAATCAAAAGCAATATGTTTTTTAATGGTAGTCTTATCATTCTTTTGCCACAAATCTTGCCTTGCTTTTATACCTATATATATTGTTTTACTAATCAAATGGAAAAATAAATATTTATCTCTTTTTGCTTTGTTAGTGATTGCATTAACTCCTGTTCTAACACCTGTAGCACGTAACATAATCACCTCCTTCGGATATGGATATTTCTTTGATGGGTATACTGTCAGTGGAACAGGCTTAGGTAATTTGTTAATTGTTTTACCCAGTATCGTACTTTTCCTTTATTCTTTCTATAGCGTATTGATAAAGGAAGAAAAACTCTTCTTTAATGTCTTAATTACATCTGCCATTTCAATTTGTATATTCCTATTCTGTTTCATTATAAAAAATACAGAGCTGTTTTTAAGACTCTATCATTTGTTATATGCTTTCGACATGATCTACCTTCCTTTACTTGTTGAATCAAGAAAGAAACACTTTAAATTTAAAGAAGAAGTATCAAAATTAAACCTCAACATCAACCCTTATGCATATATCAAAAGCGATAACAATATTATTTGCTGCATAAATGATATAAGCTTCTTCTTTTACTTTTCATTTATTATCGGGTCTTATTTGATTTCTTTTGTATTCCAAGAGATTTTCAATACTTACTTTGGAATAACAAAATTTCAAACATTCTTTTGAGCCAAATCATAAGTTGTCAATCAACATTTAAAAGCTTTAAAACAAATAAAGAACTAATTAAAGTAAAGACTTATATGGCAACTCCTATATTTTATTCTTGAAATAAAAGTATATCGGCATAAACATATGGTGTTTTAAGAAAAAGAAATATATTTTCCTACTTTTAGATTCGGCATCGACCTTAGTTAAAAATAATCCCTTTAAATAAAGATCATCTTTATTTAATTTCTTAAACAATTGCTTACAAGTTTTATATCTTTCTTTTCTAATCATCCTTGATAAATAGAATTTTGATACATCAAATTCCATAGTATCGAAGCAAGAAACATTAATATTATTATATTCAGCATATGAATTTAAAAAATTACGTAGCCTTAATCTTAGATCGATTAAGCTTTCATATGAATTCTCGTTTCTTCTAGAATGAGTCAATTTAATTTGATAATAATTTACCAAAGATTTATCTATTATTTTTATTGATTTTGCTTTGGAACAAATCAATAAAATAAAACACATGTCTTCATATAAAGAAAAGTTTCTCTTCTCATATTCATCAATTATTTGAAGCGCTATATCTCTTCTAACAACACAAGCCCATCTATAGACATACAAATAGTTAAAAGCTTCAAATGAATTAGCGTCTTTGTAAATCTTAGGTAGAAAAGAATGAATTTGATCATCACCTTTTATTTCTAATCTTTTATGAGTCTCTATCGACAGCAGCTTTCCGCTTTCATCTACAAAATCAAATCCAAATGAAAGGATATCGTTTGATTCTATCTCAGAATCAATCGTTTCCAATGCATTTGATTTCAACGTATCATCTGAATCTAATTGAACTATGTATTCACCTTTTGCTTCTCTAATTCCTCTAGATACAGCAGTTGCTTGACCACCATTTTCTTTATTTATCAACTTAAATCTATCATCTGATTCAATATACTTTGAAATGATTTCTTTTGATTTATCAGTAGATCCATCGTTTATTATGAGCACTTCATATTCATTAACTTTTTGTTCTTTTATAGAGTCTAGCGCTCTTTCAATAGTCTTCTCACCATTATAACAAGGAATTATTATGCTATATTTTATTTTTTCCATAATATAGTCTCCATTTATTCTATTTATCATCTGACTATAATATTATATATCTCAATTGAAAGGTTCAATTATAATGTCATTATTCAATTATATTAATAAAGCTAAAAACTATATAAAAACATACGGATTAATAAAAGGAATAAAAGAAATTATCAATAGAAAGAATAATAAAGATAAAGCCTTAAAAGAATTAAATGAATTTCTTCCTAAAGTTGAAGAAACAGTTAAACCAGTATTATCAAATTATAAAGATCAATCGATCAAGAATTTCACTGATGATCAGAAAAATATTTTTGTCTTTTGGTGGGACGGATTTGATTCAGCACCGCAATTAGTTAAGGATTGCTATAATTCAGTAGAAAAAAATTACGGAAAAGATTTTAAAATTTATAAAGTAGATAAGACCAATTATAAAGAATTATCTGATATGGATGAATTCTTTATAAATAAATTTAATAATAAAAAAATAACGATTCAAACTTTCTCTGATATATTGAGATTCAAACTAATTAATAAATTAGGTGGCGTATGGATAGATAGCACTGTTTTAATAAATAAACCTTTAAATTTATTATCGGATTTAAAAGATTATGGATTTATCACAGCAATAACAAACAATACTTCAGCTTTTATAAACTACGATGGTGTTACTTGTAGTTGGTCTTCTTTCTTTATAGGTGGGTCTAAAGATAATCCATTATTTTCTTGCTTGTTAGATTGTTATAAATACTATCTATCTAATACAAAGGAAAATCCTCCTTATTTCCTAACCGATATTCTTTTAACCCTTTGTAAAAAATATAAAATTGGAGATAACATCTTAAACAAATACACTAAAATCAATGTTAAATTCGATATATTTTATTTATCTGAGCATCTTTCAAACAAAGTGACTAGCAAAGAAAAAGAAAATATGAATAAAATGACAATTCAAAAATTAAATTGGAGAATTGATGTCAATAAAATAAAGAAAGATAAGCTTTATTTTGAATGCTTAAAATAAAATCTATTCAAAATCTTCATTGATAATATGATACAAAAGCGAATTTGGATCATTCAATGCAGAAGTGGCGTCAGTTTTATAAGTTAACTTAGCAAAAACATCATTATCGCAAATATAATTTTTATTAAATTTTTCGTTTCTATAATAGAAATAATCTTCTATATGTTCGTTATTATATGGAAGACTATCTATTATCTTTTTATCTTCATCATCATATTTATATAAAAATTGAAAGAAATAATATACTTGGAAATATCCAAAAAAAGTATTTTTATTTCTCAAATAATCTTCAAAAAATAATCAGAGAAATTTTGAATTGATAAAAGTCCTTTATCCAACTTATCTTTTATATTTTTGGGAATATCAATATATCTATTAAAATTGTCTTTATCCAACAAAACAACTTTATATTCACAGCCATGTTTTTTATGCTTTCAACACAAGTTTTCACTTTGATGAAATACTTTTATGTTTTTATACTTTTCACTCAAAGCATCTATGATTTCAGATGTTCCATCTGTCGAACAATCATCAGAGATTAGCAATTCATCTTCTTCGCTTAGCTGCTTTTCTATAGATTCCACAGCCTTTTC